>JGI26079J46598_1000169_pt1 | contig 26479 bp, 16 predicted proteins | sample SaaInl59LU_5_DNA_FD_46598 | JGI IMG/M metagenome (IMG submission 46598) | reverse complement strand
AATTGGGTATATCAAAAGTCTACAGATAATGGAGTTACTTTCAACGAGCCAGTTTCGTTTTTAAAACATAAACGTCAGCAAAATATCGAAGCCGAAGATTCATGGTATCCTTGGGTAAGTAAAGGAAATGGAGATGATATTATTGTAACATTCGATTATCATATTTGTAGAGACAACAAAAATAGTCAAGATGCAAGAGGACACATTCCAGAAAGGCATAATTTGTATTATATGGTTTTTGATACAAAAAAAGATATTTGGAAGAATGTTAAAAATGAATCTTTAGAAATGCCTTTAACTAAGGAAATGGCAGATGAAAAAGCATTGGTAAATAGCATACCAAACGATTGGACTTTTCAAGGCGCAGCAGATGTAGACCCTAATGGAAATCCGCAAGTTATTGTGTTGGTTGGGCGAGATATTGGTGCTAAAAGAAGCGGTCCAAAACGATTACAACATTATAGATGGAATGGACAAAACTGGCTGCAAAGTAAGAATACTGATTTGCCTAGAGGAAATGGAGATTTGGAAGTAACATCAGCAAAAGAAGTTAGCATTTATTTAGAAAGTGAAACAAACGATGATGTGGGCGAAATAAGCAGATGGGATAGTTTTGATGGAGGAGCGTCTTTAAAAAAGAACAAAGTATTTTTAAGTAAAGAAAATTCAGGATTTGTAATATCTGCGCTTATTGACAATTCACATCCTGATGCTAGAATTATTGTTGGGCAAAAAGAAGAAGGCTCAGATTTTAGAAAAATGTATCTTGTAGGAGATAATGGACCAATAAAACGAAATAAAAAAGAAACGATACTTGAAAAACCATTAATAAAACAAACCAACAAATAATAAATCGAACCTAAAATGAAAATGATTAAAAAAATATCCTTAGTAATATTTGCTGTAAGCATTTTAATTGCTTGTGGTAAAGAAACTAAAAAAGAGACAGAAAGTACGTCTAGTAAAGCGCAAAATCAACCAAATATTGTATTCATCTTATCAGATGATCAATCTTGGACAGATTATAGTTTTATGGGCGATGAAAATATCGAAACTCCACGTTTAGACCAGTTTGCTGCAGAAAGTTTAACTTTTGAAAAAGGTTATGTACCCACACCTTTATGTTCTCCTTCTTTGGCAACAATTATTACAGGTTTGTATCCCAAAGATCATGGGATTTTAGGAAATGATAAAGTTTACGAGCGTGTAAAAGGAGATCGTAAAGCAAGTCAAAAAAATAGAGCAGAAGCTTACAAACCTATTATTTCAGCTTTTGAAAAGCAAACTACACTTCCAGACATGCTTCAAGAAAAAGGCTATTTGTCATTTCAAACAGGAAAATGGTGGCATGGAAATCACAAAATTGGTGGTTTTGATTATGGTATGACTCATGGAAACCCTAAAAGAGGAGGAAGACATGGAGATTATGGTCTTAAAATAGGAAGAGAGGGTTTAGATACCATTAACAATTATGTAGATTTAGCATTAAAAGAAAAGAAACCTTTCTTTTTATGGTATGCACCTTTTTTACCTCACAGACCTCATAACCCACCACAGCATTTGTTCGAAAAATATAAAAAGAAAACAGACTCTGAGCATTTGGCAAAATATTGGGCAATGATAGAGTGGTTTGATGAAACTTGCGGACAGTTATTCGATTTAATAGAAGAAAAAGGTTTAACAGAAAACACCTTATTTGTGTATGTATGTGATAATGGTTGGAGACAAAACCCTGATAAAAGCGGGTATATGTCAGATTCTAAACGAGCTCCTTATGATATGGGGATTCGTACACCAATCATGTATAAATGGGCAGGTAAAATAAAACCTAAAATGGATACAGAAACCGTTGTTAGTAGTATAGATATGGTACCAACAGTTTTAGATATTTTAAATATAGAAAAACCTAAAAATTTACCAGGAATTAGTGTTTTAGATACCGAAACGTTACATAAGCGAAAAGGTATTTTTGGAGAAGTGTATGCGCACGATTTTGATACAATTGAAAATAGTATGTTCTACAATATGGCAATTTTTCCACCTTACAAGATAATCGTTCCAGACCCAGTAAGAAAGAAAGGCGAAGTTGTTCAATTGTTTCATATTGATGAAGACCCTTTTGAGAAAAAAAACATTGCAGTAAGTAATCCTGAAATTGTGAAAGATTTAAAAGAAAAAATAGCTGGATTTAGAGCTAATTAAAGAATATGAAACTGTGGAAAAAGATATTTTATTATTGGTTTTATTGGTTAGTATATTTTCTTGTAAACAACAAAAAACCGATCAAAAGAAAAATTTAACCTCAAAACCAAATGTACTTTTTATTGCTGTTGATGATTTAAACAATTGGATTAGTCCAATTCAAAACTTTTCAAATGTAAAAACGCCCAATTTTGATAGACTTGCAAAAATGGGCGTTACATTCACAAATGCTCACGTGCAAGCTCCATTATGTGGACCTTCAAGAGCTTCTTTAATGACGGGTTTACGTCCATCAACCACTGGTATTTATGGAATGACGCCAGACAATCAAATCCGAAGAAAAGATAACCCTGCAACTAAAGACATTGCGTTTCTGCCAGAATATTTTGAGCAGAATGGGTATCATACAATGGGAATTGGAAAGTTATTTCATATTCACGCTCCAGATAGTGTTTTTAATGAATCTGGAGGTCGTGTAAAGGGTTTTGGTCCTTATCCTAAAAAGCGTTTTGTTTGGGATGGTTTTGGAACATCAAAATCTAAAAAAGAAAAATACGGAAGAACCAGCACAGATTGGGGAGCTTTTCCAGAAAATGATACCTTAATGCCAGATCATGCATCTGTAAATTGGGTAAAAGAACGTTTAAAGAGAAATTACGATAAACCTTTCTTTTTAGGTCTTGGTTTTTTAAGAGTACATGTGCCTTTATATGTGCCTCAAAAATGGTTCGATTTGTATCCACTTGAATCCATTGAAACACCTCCTTATAAATCAGATGATTTAAATGATATTCCAAAAGTAGGTATGCAAATTAACGATTTACCAATGATGCCCTCTACAGAGTGGGCAAAAGAAAGTGGCGAATGGAAAAAAATTGTACAAGCCTATTTAGCCTGTATCAGTTATGTAGATTACGAATTGGGTAGAGTTTTAGATGCTTTAGAAAGTAGTAAATATGTAGACAATACGATTATTGTTTTGTGGTCGGATCACGGATATAGATTAGGAGAAAAAGGAACATTTGCAAAACACGCACTTTGGGAAACCGCAACAAAAGCGCCTTTGATTTTTGCAGCTCCAAATTTGCCAAAAGGAAAGAAAATTAATGCACCTGTTGAGATGCTGTCTATTTATCCTACTTTACTAGAATTGAGTGGCTTGCCAGCTTACAAAAGAAATGAAGGAGTGAGTTTGGTAAATATGATACAAAATGACGCAGATATAGATAATGCCAAAGCAATAACAACTTTTGGTATGAATAATCACGCCATAAAAAAAGATGGATTTAGATACATTCAATACGAAGATGGAACTCAAGAATTTTACGATCATAGTATAGATCCTATTGAATGGAATAATGAAGCGAACAATCCAAAATACAAAACACAAATTGAAGAAATGAAAAAGCTTTTGCCACAAACAAATGCAAAATGGGATGCAAAATCAAATTACACATTTCAACCTTATTTTGTGGAGCAAAAAGCTAGAATTGATAGTAATTAAATCCAGAAATTATATTAAAATTTAAGATTTAATGAGGGTTTTTTATTAAAGAATAATTTATTCAGTACAGAACAGGATAATAAATCTTTAATCTTAAACTACTTTGCATATTATATAGGTTTAAATAGCTACCTATAAAATCCAATTTTAAAATGAAAAAAAATCTTGTTTTAGTACTGTTTGCTTTTTTCTTTTCAAGCATAAATGCTCAAGTTCAAGTGTCCACAGATTTTACAGATGATGCTAATAAAAAAGAACCTCTGCATAATATATGGTCTATAGCCAATAGAATTAGTCCCAAAAATGGTTCGAATATTCGTCCAGGATTGAAAATGAATATTGTTAGAATGATTGGCGGAATCAAGAAAACTGTAAATGGACAAAACGTAAAAGATTTAGACTTTGATACTTGTTTATATGATTCTATCAATAATGTGTATGTCTACAGATTTGAGCGTTTAACGGAAAGATTAGATAAAATTCTAAACTCTAAAACAGAAATTCATCAAATTGTATTAGACCAACCTTCTTGGGCTTTTCAACACGGTTACACGTTTATCCCAACAGGAACTAGAGATAATGTGAATTTTAGAGAAGATGAGCAAATATCTATTTATGGAAACTCATTACCACCAGCTGATAAGCAAGCATATCACGATTATATAAAAGCATTAATGACGCATTTAGTAGCTACTTATGGTGAAGAAAAAGTATTGTCTTGGCGTTTTAGAGTAGGTTCAGAAATTGAAACACCAGATCATTGGTATGGAACCAAACAAGATTTTATTGAGCATTTTGAAAATACTGAAAAAGCAGTAAGAGCAGTCTTACCAAATGCTGTTATTGGTTTGCACACAAGAGCTCCTGATTTCTTATACAAAAACGGAACTGTTTTAAATTACAAAGGAGAACCATTTGCTTCTTTTGCTAAAGATTTAATAGAATATTGTGCAGATAATAATGTGAGATATGATTTTTGGGGAGTCTCTGACTACGTGGTTTTAGGTAGTGGTACTTTACGTAACATAAGCATTAAATATGATCATTTATTTGCAGATTTAGTAAATCATCCAAAATGGAATGCCAATGCTATTATTGATTTAATGGAGTATGCTACTGTAACTACTATGAATGGTGCTGATGGCAAAGGATTTATCAACGCAGAAACAACTCACGCAGAAATTGTAGAATTGTATTTTTCTAATATTTATTACAAGAATAAAGACAAAGGCTTAGATTTAGTGTACAGATGGGGTAATAAAACTGGTACAGTAGATCCTCCAGGAATTAAAGTATTAAATACAATGAATAGTAAAGTTCACTATACAACAACTATTTCTGGAACTCCACAAACTTCAACCAATGATATTGATGCTATTTTTGCTAAAAAAGAAAATGCTGCAGAATACGATGTGTTGCTCTATAATTATAACAATAGTTCTTTAACCTATAGAGATAATGAAAATGTAGACATTTCTTTTACAACAGAATTAGCTGAAGGGACAACTCTGTATTACAGAAATATGGCTTACAGTAAAGACAATAACAAATTGCAGAATTTCTTAAAAGAAAATGCTGGTTTTGTAAAAAGTGGTTTTAATGATAGAGGTTCTCCTGATAGAATTCTAACTGAAGCTGGATTTACAGCCTATGAAGCTTATGAAAATCCAAACCCTCATAAATATACTGAGTGGAAAAGTGTTGTAACTACACCAAGAAATGATGGAAAATCTGGATCTATAATTAGCATAGATACAGAAATTCCTTCTTTTGCTTTCGAAAAATTTGAATTTAGAGTTAATACTAATTTGGTCTCAGAATTAAATACACCACAATATATATGGACAACTAATGAAGATTTTCAACAATTTTCCACAACCCAAATGTCTTCAACAATAAGTGGAGATATCATTAACATGACCATTAGTGGAAATTTCCCAAACCTTATTTACAATAAACCACTAAACGTTGATAGTTTTGATAGGTTTAAGATTGATATTAAAAACGTGACAAATAGTGATCTCTTTTGGTTTGTTTGGTATAAAGATGGTGTGAAAAATCAGCGTCGTTTTCGTCCAGGAATTAATGAAACTTCTTTCAGTACATATACTGTAGATTTAAGTTCTGATGGAGATTGGAATGGAACTATTGATTCTTTTAATTTAGAGGTTGCAAATAGATCAAGTTTGGGTGGTACAGTAGAAATTAATAGCTTAGAGTTAGTTTTAAAAGCTGGAATTGAAGAGCATAGCATAACTACAAATATTGTTGAAGGTTTGGGCGTGGTTTCTCCTTCTGGAGGTACTGTTTTTACTGGGGATGAGGTTACTTTTACTGCTTATCATAATGCAGGTTGGAAGTTTCAAGAATGGACAGGAGATATTCAAAGTACAGAAAATCCATTAACAGTCACAGTTTCATCAAACTTAAATATAAAAGCAACTTTTGTTCAAGAAAGTCTTTCTATTGATGATAATACGTTAAAAAACAGCTTTGTTGTTTATCCAAACCCAAGTTCAAAAGGAGTATTTACAATTAAAAATCAGACTCTAGAAAATTGGGAAATTTATAATTTAAATGGAGCTAAAATTCTTTCAGGAAATGGAGAAATAATTGATGTTTCTAGTTTTTCAAAAGGATTGTATATCTTAAAACTAGAGAATACTTTTAAAAAATTATTATACAATTAAAAATTGTAAAAAAGTAAAGTAAAATTTAAATGAAGAGAATATCGCAAATCTCAATTATCTGTTTTTTAACACTGATATTGTTTAATTGTAACTCATCAAAACTACAGAAAAAGGAGCGTAATTATAAAAAACCAAACATTGTATTCATTTTTGCTGATGATTTAGGTTGGGTAGATGTAAGTACAGGAAATACAAACAAAAACAACGGTTCTAAAATTTTTGAAACGCCTGTAATCGATAAATTGGCAACACAAGGAATGTCTTTTACAAATGCCTATACCAATCAAAATTGCGCACCTTCAAGAGCGGCTTTAATTAGCGGACAATATGCAACAGGTTTAGATAATCAGGTGTATAATGTAGGTTCTTTAAAAAGACAAGACAAAAGAACTAAAGGATATCCAAATGTACTTATTGAACCTCACAAGCAAAAAAAGGTAATAGCAGAAGATGGTATCAATATGTTTGATGTTTTAAAAACAAAAGGTTATCAAACTGCTTTAGTGGGTAAAAGTCACGGAACTCCACATCCTTTAAAAGGTGATTATGGTATTGATTTGCCAGCAGATATTCATCATATTATAGCAGCACCAATTAACGGAAAAAGAACGAAAAAGTTTTATTTAGCCCTAAATTCCGATAAAAAAGGATGGACGTTTAATTCGGAGTTTGTAGATAAATATGCAAATCCTTATGATGATGAATACATCAATACCACTTTAAAACCTTACCATTCTCAAGGAGATGTAACCCTTTTAAAAGGAACACCAAAACATCTTACAGATGCCATTGGAGATTTTTCTGTAGATTACATAAAAGAAAAAGCAAACAACGAAAATCCTTTCTTTTTGTATGTGCCTTTTCACGCAGTTCATTCTGATGTTACAGGTAGAAAAGATTTAACTGAAAAATATTTAAAAAGAGGATTAAATCCTAGAACTGCAGAATATGCATCTATGATTGAGTTGTTAGATCAAAATGTTGGAAAAATAAATGATGCTTTAAAAGATCCAAATGGAGATGGCGATTTTTCTGATGATATCACCAACAATACTATTTTCATTTTTTATTCTGATAATGGAGGATTAAGAGAAAATAATCCACTGAAAGGTAAAAAAGGAAATTTAACAGAAGGTGGAATTCGAGTTCCATTAATTTTTAGGTATCCAAATGTGATAAAAGAAAATTCGATAACCAATCAAGCAGTACATTGTATCGATTTTTTGCCAACTTTAGCAGATTTAACTGGAGTAGATATTACTACTTTAAAAAAGAAAGATGGAAGCAAACCTAAATATGATGGAGTTTCATTTGCAAAAGTTTTAACAGGAAAAGCAAAAAGAATTTCAAGAGAAAATTTGTTTTGGCATCTTCCAGGATATATGGATGAGCGTTTTTCGCCAACCACATTAATTCAAACAAGAGTAGGAGAAGAATATTATAAACTGTTCTATTTCTATGAAAATGAAGCATTTGAAATGTATAACATCACCAAAGACATTTCAGAAAAAAGGAATATTTTAAAGAATCCAACATCCAAAGAAATGGAAATTGCATTGCAAATGAATGCAGATATGTTAGCTTGGTTAAAATCCAACAATGCACCAACAGGAACTTGGGTAAAAAACAAAGAAAAAGTGCCTTATCCTAAAGTAGAAGGTGTAAAAAAGTATCAATAACAGAATTTAAGAAATGAGTAAAAAGTCCTTGATTTTACCTTTTTTGGTAGTGATAAGTTTCGCATTTACAGGATGTATTAGTAATAATAAATCTAACAATGTTGCTAAAGTTGATTCAAATCAGATTGAAAAACCCAACATCATATTTTATTTAGCAGACGATCAAGATGTGTACGATTATGGTTGTTATGGTAATGAAAAGGTAAATACAGCAGCAGTAGATAGATTGGCGAAAGAAGGAATGTTATTTACCAATGCATTTACAGCACAAGCGATTTGTGCACCCAGTAGATCTCAAATTTTCACAGGAAATTATCCTGTTAAAAATGGTTGTTTTGCCAATCATACAGCAACAAGACCCAATATTGAAAGTGTAACTTCTAGAATGAAAAATCTAGGTTATGAAGTTGTTCTGGCAGGAAAAAGTCACGTAAAACCTGCAACTGTATATCAATGGGATAAAGAATGGGAACCTGTTCCTAAAAAAGATGTGCCAAGAGATTACATTCCTTTAGACAGTATTGAAAATTATATGAAAACTGCAAAAAAGCCTTTTTGTATGTTCATCACGTCAAAATATCCACACGGAAAATATTTTGAGGTTAAAAATCCAGATGCTAACAACCTTAAATTTTATCCTTTTAATGAACATAAAAAAAATGATAAATCGTATATTAAAAGTAGGGCAGGTTACTACAGAAGTATAGCAGAAGACAATACACAGATTGAAAAAGTTTTAGATTTCGTTGATGCTCATTTAGATGAAAACACTTTGTTTATTTATAGTGCAGATCACGGAGTTTCTGGAAAGTTTACAGTAAAAGACATTGGTTTAAAAGTACCTTTTGTAGTGCGATGGCCTAAAGTGATTAAAACTGGATCAACATCAAATCAATTGATACATTATACAGATGTGTTACCAACTTTTATGGAAGTTGCAGGAGGTGAGCCAACAGAAGATATTGATGGTAAGAGTTTCTTGCCAATCTTAAAAGGAAAAGATGAGGCAATTAACAAATATGTGTATGGAGTTAGAACCAATCAGAATATTCTAAATTCAGAGATTTTTCCGTCAAGAATGATTCGTGATAAACGTTATAAATACATCAGAAATTTTAATTCTTTAGAAGTTGTTGAACAAAATTTAACAGGAAAACCAAATGTAGATTACTTTATAAAAAGAGGAGCAAACAAATTTAAAAATGAACCTTTTGAAGAATTATACGATTTAGAAAATGATCCTTTTGAAAAAAATAATTTGTCACAAAATCCTGAATTTAAATTGATGAAAGAAAAGTTGGCAAAAGATATGTTTTCTTGGATGAAAGCTCAAGGGGATATTTTAGATGAAAGGATTGGTAATATGCCAATTATTACTCCAAAAGGTAAAAAAGGATTCAAGTTAGACCAAGATACACCAAGAAGAAAAATTCCTGATGCTATAAAAAACTCACTTACAAAAGAAGATTATATCTTTATAAAACACTGGTAATATGATTATTAAAAAACTTTTTACTTATGTATCTGCTCTGTTTTTTCTATTAGTTTCCTGTAAATCCTCAAAGGAGAGAACAGAAGCTACTATAAATCAAGATAAAAATCAAAAACCAATGAACGTGCTGTTTATTGCTATTGATGATTTACGTCCAGAGTTAAATATTTATGGAGCAAAACATGTGAAATCTCCAAATATAGACAAACTAGCTAATGAAAGTTTGGTTTTTAATCAAGCCTATTGTAATGTGCCTGTTTGCGGAGCATCTAGAGCCAGTTTACTAACCAGTATTTTACCAACAAAAACACGTTTTATAGATTATAGAGCAAAAGCACAAGAAGATGTTCCAAATGCAAAAACGTTACCAGCACTTTTTAAAGAAGCTGGTTATACAAGCATCTCTAACGGAAAAATTTTTCATTATAATAAAGATGTTCAAGAAGCAAGTTGGAGCGAAAACCCTTGGATGCCAGAAGGAGGTCATAGAGTAAGTTATGATCCTACAACTAACGATCTGATTATGAAATCTGGAAATGGTCGTGTATATGAAGCTCCAGAAGTTGAGGATAGTGCTTATCCAGATTACAAAATCGCACAAAAAACAATTAAAGATTTGCGTCGTTTTAAAGAATCAGGAGAGTCATTTTTTATGGCTTGCGGATTTTTTAGACCTCATATGCCTTTTTATGCGCCAAAAAAATATTGGGATTTATATGATAGAGATTCCATAGAAATTGCAGACAATCGTCATTTACCAGAAAATGCTCCTAAATATTTGAGAGGAAGTGGAGAGTTTAAAAGCTATAGCTTTGGAGATTATAAACCCAATACAGAAGNATTTCATAAAATGATGCGTCATGGATATTATGCTTGTGTTAGTTATGTAGATCAGTTAGTTGGAGAAGTGCTTCAAGAGCTTGAAACGCTTGGTTTGGCAGAAAATACCATTGTTGTTTTGTGGGGAGATCATGGTTGGCATTTAGGAGAACATGAATTTTGGGGAAAGCACAACACATTACACAATGCACTGCAAGTGCCGTTAATTGTAAAAGTTCCAGGAAAATCAGCAGGAAAANATACTCAAGCTTTGGTAGAGAGTGTAGATATTTATCCAACTCTTTGCGATTTAGCAAACATACCTACACCAGATTATATTATGGGAAAAAGTTTTAAAGCTATTTTANATAATCCTGAAAAGTCTTTTAGAGAATATGCATATGCTCGTTTTAAAAAGGCAGATGCTATAGTAACAGATGATTTCACCTATTCATTGTTCGAAAATGGTGAAGAAATGTTATATAATCGTAAACTAGATCCAGCAGAAAATAAGAATATAGTTGCAGATGTTAACTATAAAGAGGTGCTTAAAGAAATAAGAAAAGCCTTAAAAAGCATACAAGAAAAAGCAACTAGTTATAAATAATACAGCGTAAAAGAAATAAATATTTTTTGAATTAGCCTAATATGAAAAACATAACTATCTACTTACAATTATTATTAGTGCTTTGTTCATTAAATTTCTTTGCTCAAAAATTAGAACGCCCATTTATTTTGGTAAAAAACGCTGAGAGATCAGAAATTTTAAAGAAAATAGATTCCAAACCTTGGGCAAAACAGATTTATTCAGATTTAAAAAAAAATACAGACAAACGGGTTCGTAAATTTTATCAAAACCCAAAATCCTATCTTAAAAATTTACCTTTCAATTGGTCTAAAGCTGAAGTCAATCAGTTTCCTCCTTTTTTAAAAACTGATCATATAGAAAATGGAAAACACAGAAATTTAGACAATGCCACTGAAAAAGAATGGAAACCTGCAGCGCTTTTAATAGAATATTTACAAGTTGCTTTGGATTGTGGGTATCTATATTACATCACACAAGAAGAAAAATACGCCTATGTAGCCAGTAGTATTTTGTATTCTTTCACAAAATCTGTTCAGAAATCAAAAATGTCTTCATGGAAAGGAAGAGGTGGTTTACTTTTTCCTTATGATGGTTTTAGGGAAGTTCGTGTAATTGGCTACAGGCTGCCATTAATTTATGATTTTGTTGCTTCCTACTTAAAAAATGAAGGAAAAGTTTTTGATATTATTAAAAATCAAAAAGTAAATTTTCCATTAAAAGAAGCTCAAAATGTTTTTAAAACCTATGCCAATATCACTGTAAATTATGGGCAAACAAGATCAAATCATTCTGTATTAGAATCGCCAAGTTTGGTGTATAATGCACTGGCTATGGATGATGCTAAAGAACGTGAAAAATGGTTGTCTTATTTTTTATCAAAAAGCACTAAAAATCAAGATGCTTTGCCAATTATGGCGAAAAATTATAAAAATCAAGGTGATATTTGGCCAGAAACTTCACAGTATTTAAATCATTCTACAGAAATTTTAACCAAGTTGTTATTGGTAATTAATAAATACAATCCTTCTTTAAAATTAGGAGCTAAATATCCAAATATATTATTTGCATTACCAAGGTTGGATGATTTGGTATATCCAAATTACGAAATTATACGTTGGGGAGATGGTCATAGAAGACAACATGGTTCTTATCAAGCTTACGAAAATGCCTATGTTTTGGCGAAGATGGATAGCCTAAAGTATTTACAAAATAAATTTGCGCCATTGTTAAAATATGCACGAGATAAAGGAAAATATTCAAGAAAAAATATAGAAGCTTTATTTTGGTATGATGATGCCATTCATGGAGAATCCAACAAAATTAAGCTGCCAAGAACAGATAGGGTTTATCATGCAGGCATTGTGTTGCAAAGAAACTTAAGTACAACCAACAAACCTAAAGATGGATTAATGGGTTTTGTTGGTGGAGCTCATATGGTACATGGTCATGCAGAAGGTATGAATATTGAGTTGTATGGAGAAGGACAAGTTTTAGGTGTAGATCATGGTCGAAAAAAATATGGTAAAGATTTACATGAAAACTATTCCAGAATTTTTGCGGCTCACAATACAGTTATTGTTAACGGAAGTTCACAAGGTGAAGGTGGTTGGGTGAATTTGGGAATCAATTCTGTTCAGCTAATTGCAATGGAACCTAAAGTTAGAACTGAAGCAATATCTCCCAATCATTCATTTAGTCAAACAAGTTTTATAGATGATAAAGGTAATAAAGCAGAAGCTACTCAAGAACGTACTTTAGGTTTAATCAGAACTTCTCCAACAACAGGCTATTATGTGGATGTCTTTCGTTCTAAATCTAAACTTCCTAATGAGTTTCACGACTATTTATATCACAATATAGGTGATAAACTGGTGTTTGAGAATAAAGATTTAAATCTTACAAAAACTCCAAATCGATATATGGCAAATGCCAATAAAAAGTGGATACATAACAAAAGGTACAGAAATCCTGGATGGCATTTCTTTAAAGATGTGCAAACTTCTAAGACCTATAAAAAAGACGTAGTTGCAACTTTTCACACAAAAAAAATAAAAGGAGGAGCTGTCTTTATGCAGTTGCATATACCAGGTTTTGAAGATAGAGTATATACAAAAGTAAATGCACCAATAACTTTTGAATCTCCAAAACCGTATCATAAATTACCAACACCAACTTTGGTAATTCGGAAAAAAGGAGAAGCTTGGGAAAATCCATTTGTTGTGGTTTATGAACCTTATCATAAAAAGGAAAAAGCATCTATTAAATCTGTTGCTAAACTAGAACAAGATGGCATTTATAAGGGTTTAAAAATAGTGAGTAAAACTCCAAAAGAACAATTAATTCAATATGTAATTACGCAATCTAAAAATGAAGTTTTTAAAAATGAAAATATTTATTTTAAAGGTTCTTATGCAGTTATCACTTTAAATAAAATGAATGTTCTTCAGAGTATTTATATTGGAGAAGGAGAGAAGTTAGTTTTTAAAAACGAAGAAATAACCACAAATTCAACAAAATCTTTTTTTAAATCATATGATAAAAAATAGCATTCTTTTTTTAATTACTATTCTTTTTTTCTGTGGATGTAAGACAAACTCTAAAGAAAATAAAACATTGCTTTTTGTAGGAAGTTTTACAGATAAAAAACCAGGAGAAGGAATCCATATTTATGAGTTTAATGAAGAAACAGGAAACGCTATTTTGAAGTTTACCTTAAATAGTATTACAAATACATCATTTCAAAAATTATCATCAAATGGTAAGTTTTTATATTCTGTGGTAGATAGCCAAATGAAATATAATGGGAAAATAGCTGCTTTTAAAGTTGATATAAATAGTGTTAAAATTGATTTATTAAATGTAGAAGATTGTGGAGGTGTAAATCCTGCACATTTAGCAATTGATAAAACAGGAAAGTATCTTACAAATTCAAATTATTCAGATAGTAGTTTAAGTCTTTTTAGAATAAATTCTAATGGTAGTTTAAGTAAAAACCTACAAACTTTAAAATTTAAAGACAGTAGTATTATAAAAAGTCGTCAAAAATCTTCTCATATTCATTCTTCAAATTTTTCTCCAGATAATAAGTATTTATTTTCTCACGATTTAGGAGCTGATAAAATTAGAAAATTCACGTTTAATACATCTGAGGAAAAATTAAAGAATCTTCAAGAAATAAGAGTAAAACCAGGAAGTGGTCCAAGACATTTTACATTTCATCCAAATGGTAGATTTGGATATGGAATTAATGAGTTAAGTGGTACTATTGATGCTTATCAATATAAAAACGGTAACTTAATTTGGATTGAAGATTACCAAACCTATCAACAAAAACAAGATATTTATAGAGCAGCAGATATACATATTTCTGCTGATGGTAATTTTTTATACGTTTCTAATCGTGAGCCGAAAGAAAACAGTATTGTTGTTTTTGTTATTAATAAAGAAAATGGAAAACTACAACTTATAGAACATAAAGATACAAGAGGAATTCACCCTAGAAATTTTGCAATTTCACCATCTGAAAAATTCTTGTTAGTAGCAAATCGGTTTAGTAATAATATCGTGATTTTTAAAAGAGATTTAAAATCTGGTAGGTTAACGAAATTAACAAATCAGATTATAGTGAATAGTCCTTCAAGTGTACAGCTATATTCTTATTAGGTTATAAAGAATCTCTGATTATTAAATTAAAAGGTACTTTTAGAGATTGTTTTTTAGTATTTAAAATAATATCAGCTACGGTTTCACCCATTACTTTAAAATTTGTAGACATTACAGTAATTCCTAATAACTCTTTTAGAGGAGTGTCATTGTATGATATTATTCCAATATCATAGCCTAATTTAAACTCATCTTCTCGAATTCGTTTTACTAGATTTACTAAATCAGATTCTTCTATTGTTACAAATAAATCTCCACTTTTTAATATAAAATCATCGTAAATCTTATCAATAATTTCAAAATCTAGATTATTGTGAACACAAAATTTTCTAAATCCGTGCAAAATTCTTCTAGGATAAGGATATACGGATTTATCAGGATAAACTAAAAAGACTTTTTCATATTTTTGAATTTTACCTAGACCTTCTGTTAACGATTCATATATATCATTTTCAAAATCTTGATAAACTTCACCTAATGCATTGTTAATTTTATTTTTTATATTATCTAAAATAATTAATTTATTTTTAGGAATTTCATTTAAAACTGAAGCAGCTTTTTCAGTTAATGTTATATGGGTTAGATTACTCGTTTTAAAATGGGGCATTATTATAAAATAATCATAAGCAGATTTGTTTTTTTCTAATAAATTTGAAAATAAAGTTTCATCACAATGATAAACATGAAGATCTGTATGAGTGTTGGCACCAATTCTGTTAATAAAGTGATTATATATTCTTAGTTTATAATTACTTAACTTATTAATTAAAAATAAAATATTTGTTTTAGAGATTAATTTTGTTCTAGAAATATAAAAACCTTTACCTCTTATAGAAGTAATTATATTTCTTTCTTTTAATATTCCATAAGCTTTTTCAACCGTGTCTCGAGATAAATAAAACTCTTCACTAAACCGATTAATAGATGGTATCTTTTCATTCATTTTTAAATTACCCACTGATATATTATATATTATAGAATCTACAATTTGTTGATATTTGGGTATTCTTGAGTTTTCGTCTATATTTATGAACTTGAACATTTCCATAAAAGATAATTTCTGGTTTTTGATTAGGTAAATGCAAAGTACAAAAATTAAAAATTTTTTAAGGACAAACAATTTTTTAATTTTCAACTTTATACGGTATAGTACAGGATACGTTTACCTTGATGTAAAATTATATTTGAACTAAATTACTATAAACTACAATATGGAAAATATAACCAAGACATTTAAATACGTAGATTACTTATGGGATGAAGCTAAAGCAGCTTCTTTTGGAGATAATCAGGTAGAATTATTTTTATATCGATCAAATATTTTAGGAGCAGATTTAAGAATTACAAACTACGGAGGAGGTAATACAAGTTGTAAAACTATTGAAAAAGATCCTCTTACAAACGAAGAAGTTGAAGTAATGTGGGTAAAAGGCTCTGGTGGAGACATTGGTACTTTAACACGTTCTGGAATTGCAGGATTATACACAGGTAGGTTAAGAGATTTAAAAAATGTATATCAAGGGCTACATGATGAAGATAGAATGGTTGGTTTATTCAATCACTGTATTTATGATTTAGATAGTAAGGCTCCTTCAATTGATACTCCATTACATGGTTTATTACCATTTGCGCATATAGATCATTTGCATCCAGATGCTTTAATTGCAGTTGCTGCAGCAAAGGATAGTGAGCAAGTAACCAAAGAAATTTGGGAAGACACTATGGGTTGGGTGCCTTGGCAAAAGCCAGGTTTCGATTTAGGATTGCAGTTAGAAAAATGTTTAGCTGATAATCCAGGAATTAGAGGAATCGTATTAGGAAGTCATGGTTTATTTACTTGGGGAGATACTTCTTACGAGTGTTATATGAATAGTTTAGAGGTTATAGAAATGGCTTCTGAATATATAGAGCAAAAATTAAAAGAGCAAGGCGAAGTTTTTGGTGGACAAAAAGTGGAAAGCTTGCCAAAAGAAGAGCGTTTAGAAAAAGCAGCACAATTAATGCCTTTATTAAGAGGTTTGTGTTCTTCTGAAAATAGAATGATTGGTCATTTTTCTGATACTGATGTTGTAATGCAATACATCAATAGTAACGATTTAGAAAGATTAGCGCCAATGGGTACATCTTGTCCAGATCATTTCTTAAGAACCAAAATTCAACCTTTAGTTTTAACTCTAGATAAAAATGAAGATTTATCTGATGCAGATGCTGTAAAGGCAAAATTAGAACCTGCTTTTGAAGCATACAGACAAGAATATGCTGATTATTATAATACTTGTAAAAAAGATAATAGTCCTGCAATTAGAGATGCAAATCCAGTAATTATTATATATCCAGGTGTGGGTATGTTTAGTTTTGCTAAAAACAAGCAAACAACTCGTGTTGCAAGTGAATTTTATATCAATGCAATTAATGTAATGAGAGGTGCAGAAGCAATTACAGAATATACTTCTTTACCAAGACAAGAAGCATTTGATATTGAATATTGGTTGTTAGAAGAGGCAAAATTACAACGTATGCCAAAAGAAAAGCCATTATCTAGAAAAGTAGCAGTTGTTACTGGAGCTGGTGGTGGAATTGGTAAAGCGATTGCAGATAAATTAGCAGCAGAAGGTGCTAATGTGGTATTGACAGATATTAACGAAGAAGCTTTAATCGAAGCAAATGGAACTTATGCAAGAGATGTTTCTGCTTATGCTGTTTGTGATGTAACAAGTACTGAGTCAATAGCAAGTGCCTACAAAAAAGCAATCTTAGAATTTGGTGGTGTAGATATGATTGTACACAGTGCAGGATTAGCAATTTCTAAACCATTAACAGATACAACAGATAAAGATTGGAACATTTTACAAAGTATTTTAGTAAAAGGTCAATTTGATTTAGCAAAACAATTTGCTTTAATCGTTCGTAAACAAGGATTAGGAGGAGATTATATTGCAATTGCAAGTAAAAATGGTTTAGTTGCAGGGCCAAATAATGTAGCTTATGGAACAGCGAAAGCTGCGCAACAACATATGGTTCGCCTTTTAGCAGCTGAATTAGCTAAAGATAAAGTGAGAGTAAATACTGTAAATCCTGATGGAGTAATTGTTGGAAGCAAGATATGGGAAGGAGCTTGGGCAGAAGGTAGAGCTAAAGCTAATGGAATTACTGTAGAAGAATTACCAGCATTTTATGCAAAAAGAAACTTATTAAATGAGATCATTACACCAGATGATATCGCAAACGGAGTTTTCTCTCTTGTTGGGATATTAGACAAATCAACAGGAAATATAATTAATGTTGATGGTGGCATGGCTAACGCATTTGTAAGATAACTATTTAGAAGTATTTAAATTTGAATTATTATAAACTTCTATAGAAATTAATTTTATAGAAGTTTTTTCCTTTATAATTATATAACTAGTATGAAAATACAAAAAGAACAAATCTTAGATTTTAACAAATCAGGACCAGGACTAAGCAATCACAAAGAAAACTTTGATTTTTTAGCAAACAAATTATCCAAACAAGGAGCTGATGTAGACTCAATTGTTTCAAAACTAGCAGATTTTCAGGTAGCTATACCAAGTTGGGCTTTAGGAGCTGGAGGTACACGTTTTGGACGTTTTTCTTTTTATGGAGAACCATCAAACCTTGAACAGAAGATAGAAGATGTAGGTATTTTGCATAGTCTAACACAAACTGCAGGAGCTGTATCTTTACATATTCCTTGGGATATTCCTTCTGATTACAATGCTATCAAAGAAAAAGCAAATGCATTAAACATTAAATTTGATTCTGTAAATTCAAACACATTTCAAGATCAAAAAGATGCATCAGAATCTTATAAATATGGTTCGTTAAGTAATGTNAGCAAAGCTGTTAGAGAGCAAGCAATTCAACATAATCTAGATGTTATCAATATTGGAGACAAATTAGGCTCTAAAAGNTTAACAGTTTGGTTGGCAGATGGTTCTTGTTTTCCAGGTCAAAACAATTTTCAGACTGCTTTCCAAAATACACAAAATAGTCTAGTAGATATTTATAAAGGTTTACCAAGTGATTGGTCTATGTTGATAGAATATAAACCTTATGAACCTAATTTTTACAGCACTGTAATTCAAGATTGGGGAGCATCTTTAATGTTAGCAAATGGCTGTGGAGATAAAGCTTACACTCTTGTAGATTTAGGACATCACTTACCAAATTCTAACATAGAGCAAATTGTATCAATCTTACAATTAAAGGGTAAACTTGGAGGTTTCCACTTTAATGATAGTAAATATGGTGATGATGATTTAACAGTAGGAAGTATCAAGCCTTATGCACTTTTCTTAATTTTCAATGAATTGGTATATGGTATGGAGAACAATCCACAGAATCCAGATTTAGCTTGGATGATAGATGCAAGTCATAATGTAAAAGATCCTTTAGAAGATTTAATCCAATCATTAGAAGCTATTCAAGAAGCGTATGCAAAAGCATTGTTGATTGATCAAAAAGCATTAAAAGCTGCACAATTAGAAAACGACGTTGTAAAATGTCAAGAAATTTTACAAGGAGCTTATAGAACAGATGTAAGACCATTAATTGAAAAAGCACGTTTAAATTCGGGTGGTGTAATTAGCCCAATAAATGCATATAGAAGCCTAAAAGTAAGAGAAGGCTTAATTACAGAAAGAGGTAAAAACACAATAGCAACTGGTTTATAAAAATCCATTATGGCAAAAAGAGTTACAGCAGTTTTTGATATCGGAAAAACCAATAAAAAGTTGTTCTTGTTTGATAAAAATTATAAAGAAGTTTATCGAGAATATGCAAGTTTTGATGAGATAGAAGATGAAGATGGTTTTCCAACAGAAAATTTAGATGCACTTAAAACTTGGTTAAAAGAATTGTTTTATAGGGTATTAAAAAATGAGGATTTCAGTATTAAAGCCATTAACTTTTCTACTTACGGAGCTAGTTTTGTGCATATAGATGAAAATGGAAATCCGTTAACACCTTTGTATAATTACACCAAAGAAATCAATCAAGATTTAGTTGATGAGTTTTATCAAAAATACGGACCAGAATTAGAATTTACAAGAACAACAGGTTCTCCAAAATCAGGACTGTTAAATTCTGGAATGCAACTTTATTGGATTAAAAAAACGAAGCTAGAAATCTTTAAAAAGATAAAATATTCGTTGCACTTGCCACAATATTTAAGCTATATTTTCTCAGGCATTCCAATCAGTGAGTATACAAGTATTGGATGTCATACATCTTTATGGAATTACGAAACCAAAGATTATCATAATTGGGTGTATGAAGAAGGAATAAATACAATACTACCACCAATAGTTTCTACAGAAACAAGTATCAATATGAATTATAATGGTACTAGAATTAAAGTAGGTGCTGGTATTCACGATAGTTCTTCAGCACTTTTACCTTATGTTAGAAGTGTAAAAAAACCATTTGTATTGGTTTCTACAGGTACTTGGTCTATAGCTTTAAATCCTTTTTCTGATGTGCCTTTAACAACAGAAGAAACAGAGGCTGGCTGTATCAATTATATGAGGATAAATGGTAAACCTGTGAAATCTTCAAGGTTATTTTTAGGTAACGAATACAAACTTCAGATAGCAGAATTAATGAAAAAGTTTAATGTAGGTAAGGATTATCATAAAACTATAGAGTTTGATTATGATGCTTATTTTGAAATTATAAAAGATTTTCATTATTGCTTTAAATGGAAATCTTTTTCTGACAAAAATATGCCAACGAAAACGTCCTATTCTTACAATACTTTTGAGTATGCTTATCATCAATTAATGATAGAGTTAGTTCAGCTTCAAGTAGAAAGTATTAAGAGAATAGCAAATATATATGACATAGATCGTTTGTATGTAGATGGGGGTTTTACAGATAATGATTTATATATCAAATTATTATCTCATTATTTAAGAGGTATGAAGCTAAGAACAACAAAAGCTTCTTTAGGTTCTGCATTGGGTGCAGCAATTGCAATATCTGATGCAAAATTAAATTCAAAATTCTTAAAAAAGAATTATGCACTTAAGAAACATGTCCCTTTTATTATAAAATAAATGTCAAAAAAAATAAATTTCATCCACCCAAGAAATCAAATTACTACTATAATTGATCGTATATATAAAAGAGGTATGACTACTACTTCTGGTGGGAATATTTCTGTTATAGATGATAATGGAGATATTTGGGTTACACCTTCTGCTATAGATAAAGGTTCTTTAAGAGCATCAGATATTATTTGTGTAAAAAAAGATGGAACTATTGTAGGTAAACACAAACCATCCTCAGAGTTTCCATTCCATAAAGCAATTTATGAAGCAAGACCAGATATTAAATCTGTTATTCACGCGCATCCACCAGCATTGGTTTCTTTTAGTATTGTTCGTCAAATACCAAATACAAATATTATTTCTCAAGCAAAANATATTTGTGGACCAATTGGTTATGCAAAATATAGGCTTCCAGGGTCTAACGATTTAGGGACTGTAATTGCAGATGAATTTAACAAAGGATACAAAGCAGTGATTATGGAAAATCATGGAGTTGTATTAGGAGGAACTGATTTAACAGATGCTTACGAAAGATTTGAAACCTTAGAGTTTTGTTGTAGAACAATATTATATGGTTCTCAGATAGGTACACCAAAATATTTAGCTGATGCTCAAATTGATGAATTTGAAGCTCAGGTGCCAGCTGTAAGACCAGAGAAAAAGAAAAATAAATATCCATCAGATGAGGTGGAAAAAAGACTTGAAATTTGTAACATCGTTAAACGATCTTGTCAGCAAGGCTTAATGATTAGTTCTTATGGGACTGTTTCAATGCGTTGGAAAAACAATGATTTTTTAATAACACCAACAGATGTAAACAGATGGGACTTACAAATTGAAGATATAGTTCAAATAAAGAAAGGAAAAAGAGAAGCAGGTAAAACATCAAGTAGAGCAACTTATTTACACGAAGAAATTTATAAGAATAATCCAAAAATAAATTCTATAATAATGACGCAATCTCCTTATTTAATGGCATTTGCAGTTACAGGGGAGTATTTAGATGTAAGAACAATTCCAGAAAGCTGGATTTTTCTTCAAGATATTCACGCAGTAAATTTTGGAACTCATTTTAAGAATAATGTAGATAAAAAAATCACGGAAAATTGTAATACAGCATTGATTATAGAAAATGACTCCGTCATTATTACAGGAGATAAGTTATTACAAACTTTTGATTATTTAGAGGTTGCAGAATTTAGTGCAAAATCAATAGTTTTAGGAAACTCTTTAGGAGAAATGATTCCTATTAATGATGAACAAGTAGAAGAGTTAAGAGAAAAGTTTTTATCATAAAACAAAAAAAATGGCAATAAAAATAGACACACGTTATCCGTCTGTAGATGAATTACGAAATAAAGCTAGAAAAAAAATACCAAAGTTTGCTTTCGAATATTTAGATGGTGGTTGTAATGAAGATGTTAATCTTATAAGAAATACATCAGAATTAAGAGAAGTACAATTAAAGCCAAATTATTTAAGAAATCACGGAGGTTCATCAACAAAAACAAAATTATTTGGTATTGAATATGATGCTCCTTTTGGTATTGCCCCAGTTGGTTTACAGGGATTAATGTGGCCAAACTCACCAGAAATTTTAGCTAAAGCCGCCTTTGAACATAATATTCCATTTATTTTAAGTACTGTTACTACCACTAGTATAGAAAGAGCAGCAGAATTAACAGAGGGGAAAGCTTGGTTTCAATTGTATCATCCAACAGAAGATAGTTTAAGAGATGACATCATAAAAAGGGCAGAAGCTGCAGAATGTCCTGTTTTAGTTATTTTATGCGATGTACCTAGTTTTGGTTTTAGACCTAGAGACATAAGAAATGGATTGGCAATGCCACCTAAAATGAATTTGACGAACATTTTACAGGCTTTTGGTAGACCTCATTGGAGTTTACAAACCTTAAAACACGGAATTCCAAATTTTGCAAACCTTCTACCATATATGCCAAAAAATTTAGATTTAAAGCAGCTGGGTAAATTTATGGATCAAACTTTTTCAGGTAGATTAAATGAAGAAAAGATCAAACCAATTCGCGATATGTGGAAAGGTAAAATTGTTTTAAAAGGTGTAGCTTCTCATTATGATGCAGAACAAGCCATTCGTTTAGGTTTAGACGGAATTATTGTTTCAAATCACGGAGGTAGACAATTAGATGCAGGAGAATCTTCTATAAAACCATTAACTTCTATTGCAGAAAAATATGGTGATCAAATTGAAGTAATGATGGATAGTGGAATTCGTTCTGGAGTGGATGTAGCAAGATCTTTAGCATCTGGAGCAAAGTTCACCTTTATGGGGCGTTCATTTATGTATGGAGTTGCTGCTTTGGGAAATAAAGGAGGAAATCATACTATTTCATTATTGAAAACAGAACTACAACAAGTAATGGAACAAATATGTTGTGAAAAAGTAGAAGATTTTCCTAACCATTTAATTGCAAATAAATAACTCAACAAAAACGATTTTTGAGTTGTGTTTTTTTATACGGTATAGTACAGGATAGAATTTTTTAATATCCAATTTACATTCGTTATTAGTGAAAACTAATAAATAAGTCAAAAATATGGCAGATAATCAAAGTGCATCAGTGAATATTAATGATAATGCAGGAGGTGAGTTTGAAAGGATTCCAGTACCAAATTCTAAGTTAAAAGGATGGAAATCATTCTTAGGAATGTATGCAGGCGAACACGCTGCTGGTACAGAATTTATGATAGGCCCATTATTTTTAGCTGCTGGTGCAAGTTTAAAAGATTTAATTTTTGGACTGTTTATTGGTAATATTCTTGCTATTCTTACTTGGAGATATTTAGTAGCCCCTATAGCTGTGTCTAGCAAATTAACTTTGTATTATCAGTTAGAAAAGATTGCTGGCAAACATCTAGTAAAAGTATATAATGTAGTAAATGGGGTACTTTTCTGTTTTTTAGCAGGAGCAATGATTACAGTTTCAGCTAGTGCAGTAGGTGTTCCTTTTGATATAAGTTTTTCAGTTCCAGAAAATATATTTGGATTAAGTAGCGCAGCTTTTTCAATGATAGTAATTATTGTAGGTATTGTAATGACAGTAGTAGCTGCAGCAGGTTATGATGCAGTATCTAAATTTGCAAATATTGCTGCTCCTTGGATGATAGTTGTTTTTGCTGCATGTGGATTATCTGCCCTTTCTCAGATGGAAGTGGATTCTTGGGAGAGTCTTCTCACAGATTGGGATAATGGAGTAAGTGTAATTCAATCTGCTAATGGTAAAGTAGATTTTGGGTTTTGGAAAATTGTGATTTTCTCATGGTTATGTAATGCAGCAATGCATTTTGGAATGTCAGATTTAACGATTATGAGATTTGCTAAAGATAGTCGTGCAGGTTGGGGGCCATCAGTAGGAATGTTTTTAGGACATTATATGGCATGGATATGCGCCTCATTTATGTTAGCTGCTCAGATTAAATTAACTGGTGATATTTCTGCAAATCCTGGAGCTCTAGCTTGGAGTGTTGTAGGATGGACTGGAATTATTTGTGTTATTGTAGCAGGATGGACAACTGCTAACCCAACTATATATAGAGCGGGTCTAGCTTTTCAAAGTTTATTTCCTCCTAAAACAAAAGCATATTCAGGTGTTGTTTTAGCAGGTTTAGTTGCAACAGTAGCAGGAATATTTCCTACACTTTCAGGAAAATTACTTGATTTTGTAGGTTTATATGGTACCATCTTAGGACCAATGGGAGGAGTAATTTTTGTAAACCATTATTTTGCAAAAAAAATGAGTTTTACTCAAGATTATGCTGATAAAAAAGGGGCTGTTTTTAATGTAGCAGTTTTATTAGCTTGGTTGCTTCCAGTAGCTTTAGGTTTGTATTTTATCTTTGCGAAAGATTTATTTCCTGCATATGCAGTAATACCTTGTTGGATCGCTTCTAGTATATTATATGTGATTATTATGAAACTTCAAAAATCTTAAATTATGAAAATACTGAAATTAATAAGCGGTTTATCAATAGGAGTTTTAATATTATTAATGAGTATACTTTTATTTTTAGATAAAATTGATTTAGCAACCGTAAAGATGCTTATGCTAATAGGAACAGTATTATGGTTTGTTAGCACACCGTTTTGGATGAAAGAAGAGAAAAATTAAATTACTTAATTCTATGTTGAAAAAGATAAAAGAATTTTTTAAAGTATTATTTTTAATTGCCTTCCTTCCTTTTGAATTGTCAAAAGGAAAGAAAAGAAGAGTTAAAAAACAGATTAAAAGCTATTTCTTTAGAAGTGTTTTTGAAGTTTAAGCATACATATAATTTTGATAAATTTTTATTAAAAAAGTTTAGAGTTTTTTATTTATATAATATTTACAACTCTTTTTGATGCTTTCTTAACATTATTAATTAGATTTATAAATCTATAAATAAAGGTTTTGAAAATATTTATATATAAACTTCTAATTATATTATTTNTTACNAGTACAACCAATTCAGCTCAAGAATTAGTTGCAGAAAAAGGGAGTTTTGGAATAGATNCAAAGAATAAAATTATTGTTTGGCATGTNTTTAACTTAGACTCTATTCTAAAAGTGAGTAAAAATATAAAGTCAATAAAATTTAATGAAAGNTTTAGANTTCAGGATTTATCAACTAAAAATCTTTCTTACACAAACTCTATTTCTTTATCTAATGGTAACTCATACAAACTNTATATTTCAAAACTACCAATTATTCATTTAGATGTAAATNCTTCTGAATTAAATAGTAGAAATAAGATACTTGGTAGTTTTACTTTTTTTTATAAGACAAGATTTTTACAATCTCATTTAGGGATAAGATATCGTGGTAATTTATCACTTTCTTTTTCTAAAAAATCTTTTGATTTAGAATTTTGGAAAGACAAAGTTTTAAAACAAAGTAAAGATGTAAAATTTGAAGGATTGAGATCTGATGATGATTGGGTTTTAGACGCAATGTTTAATGAGCCCCTAAGATTAAGATCTTTTATTGCAGCAAATTTATGGACTCAAATTCATAAACCTTATTATAAGAGTAAAGAACCAGAAGCTAAAAGTGGTTTTGGAGTAAAGTATGTTGAGGTTTTTAAAAATAATGAATATTATGGAGTGTATCAACTTTCAGAATCTGTAGATAGAAAACAATTAAAACTTAAGAAAAGTAAAAACAAAACCATTTATGGAGAATTGTATAAAGCAGATTCTTATGAAGGTGGGCCTAGTTTCGAAAAAGCTCCTAAAGAATATTCTAATTTATTAGGTAATTGGAATGGTTGGGCAATGCGTTATCCTTTTATTGACAATCAACCTAATTGGAAAAATTTAGCTGAATTTTCAAATTTAGTAGTTAAAGAACCAGATGATTATTTTATTAAAAATATAGCAACTAATTTTAATATTACTAACGCAATAGATTACTATTTATTTGTAAATATTTTAGGAGCAACAGATAATCTTGGTAAAAATTATTATTTAGCAAAGTATACTAAAAATGAACCTTATTTTATTGTTCCTTGGGATTTAGATGGTTCTTGGGGAGTCATTCAAGAGGGTAAAGAGCAATACAATACTGATAAAATTTTAGATAATGGTTTGTTAAGAAGGCTGATTGTAACTAATTCTGATAACTATAAGCAAAAGTTAAAAAATAGATGGTCAGAATTAAGGTTAAAAGAATTTAGTAATAAAAACTTTTTTGCTAAAATTGATGAAATCTATACTCAATTTAGTGAAGAAAGAATCTATGAACGTGAGTTTTT
>JGI26079J46598_1000165_pt1 | contig 27067 bp, 22 predicted proteins | sample SaaInl59LU_5_DNA_FD_46598 | JGI IMG/M metagenome (IMG submission 46598) | reverse complement strand
AAAATTTTGAGCTTAGAAAAAAGAAACTCGATTTTTAAGAAAGCTTCTTATAGAAGAAGCCACTTAAAATATAAGTCAAAATAACTAAGGCTAATCCGGCAAATTCTAGGCAAAGCAACAGCAATACCGATAGTACAATAAAGAAATATCTCAATTTATTCTCTTGCCAGCTAAAATTTATAAATTTCAAAGAAAATAACTTAATTGGTGCGTTCATTACTGTTACAATAAAAACGGAGAAACCCACTAGAAAATAGGGAGACAATAATACTTCTTTTAAACCATCTGAGGTAGGAAAAATAAGCATACAGGGAATGGAGAGTACCAGTAGTGCTGCAGCAGGGGTGGGTAAGCCTATAAAATGATCCGTTTGTCTGGTGTCAATGTTAAAAAAAGCCAATCGGAAAGCTGCCCCAATTGGAATGATTAAACCCACCAATGGTAGCTGATCAAATAGGAGTACCTCTACTAGTGTAAATCCAGAGGGATTTAACATCTTATAAATAGCCAAACCAGGAACAACACCAGAAGTCACCAGATCTGCTAGTGAGTCTAGCTGCTTTCCCATGTCACTTTTTACGTGTAATATTCGAGCTGCAAAACCATCAAAGAAGTCAAAAACAATACCCGTAAAAACAAACAGCATTGCTAAAAGTATTTCATTTTCTAAAACAGCAATCACAGCCAATAAGCCGGACAATAAATTCAATGCGGTAATCGCATTTGGAATAAAACTTTTAATACTTTTCACGCGTCAAAAATACAATAATAACACAACATCTCACTAAAGCTGGTGGAGAAATGGGATTTGCATATATTTACACAAATATTAACTACCTACATGAAGCCCAATTTATTTTGCTACTTTCTTGTTTTTATTTTCTTCGGAAACCTCACGCAAGCACAAGATTTCAAATTAAGTGAATATGCTTCTATAAGCGTATTGACCTGTGAACCCGGTACGGATTTGTATGCCTCCTTTGGACATTCAGCTATAAGGGTCCAAGACCCCATGATGCAATTAGACATTATTTACAATTATGGGATTTTCGATTTTTACGCACCAAATTTCTATACAAACTTCATTAAAGGAAACCTTACTTACACCCTGGGAAGACAATATTTTAGTGACTTCCTATTTGAATATGAAATGGAAAACAGGGGCGTGAAAGAACAAGTACTTCGATTAGATAAAACCAATAGGGACCGTTTATTTAATTTTTTAGAAAAAAACTACCGTCCAGAAAATAGAGATTATTCGTACGACTTTTTCTTTAACAATTGTGCCACAAAAATCAGAGATCTCATAGAAGACAAGGAACTGATTAGAGGCGTACAAATAAACCAAAGGGCTAACGAACATAAAACTTTTAGAGATCTCCTCGCAGAAAACTTGGACGCAAACAGTTGGGCTTTGTTTGGTATTAATCTTGCACTAGGCAGCAAAATAGATCAAATAGTAACGCCAAGAGAATACCAATTCCTACCAAACTATCTCTCTGAATCTCTCAAAACAATTACCATTCACGGTGAAGATCTTGTAGAAAATGATCGCATGTCTTACGAATCAAAGCCCAAACCAAAAATTCAAGAAGGTTTATACAGCACACCCGCTTTTACAAGCTTTTTAATATTAATTCTCACCCTAATCATAGGTGCAATAGAATATTTTACTGGAAAAAAATTATGGGGTTTTAATTTAATATTATTTGGATTAAGTGCTTTGGGGAGTCTGTTGCTGCTCTTTTTGTGGTTTCTGACTGACCACCACCCTACCGTGCACAATTTTAACTTATTATGGTTGTCTCCATGGGCATTTTTAATGCTTTGGATTAACATAAAAACCAGAGGCAACAAGCCCACCAAAATACAGCGATACATTGCTTTAGTTTTTGTTTTATTACTCAGTACAACACCAGTAATACACTGGATAGGAATACAAAAATTCGATCCCTTATTTTTCCCAATCATAGGGGCTATATGGATGAGAAGCGTACCTTTGGCGTTTCAATGGAACCCTGTAAAATAGCCACGTTATATGAACCTTTTAAGTGTTGAGAATATTAGTAAATCCTACGGGGAACTGGTCTTGTTTGAGCAATTGTCATTTGGAGTCAATAAGGACCAAAAAATTGCTTTAATTGCTAAAAATGGCAGTGGTAAAACGGCTATTTTAAATATCCTTTCAGGATTAGATCAGCCAGACCAAGGCATGGTTAATTACAGAAAAGACATTAAAGTGTCTTTTTTAGCCCAGGAGCCAATTCTCGCAGAAAACAGTACTATTGAACAATGTATTCTAGCTTCAGACAATGAGGTCTTAAAAGTCATAGCCAATTATGAGAAGGCATTATTAGACATGGACAATGCAGATGGCTACCAAAAAGCCTTTGATGCCATGGATAGACACGCCGCTTGGGACTTTGAGACCCAATACCAACAAATACTATCCAAACTAAAACTAGACGACCTTCAACTTAAAGTTTCCGCTTTATCTGGAGGACAAAAAAAACGGGTTGCGTTAGCCAACGCATTACTTAACAAACCTGATTTGCTCATTTTAGACGAACCTACAAACCACTTAGATTTAGAAATGATCGAATGGCTGGAAGTTTATTTTGCCAAAGAAAACATTACCCTATTTATGGTGACGCACGACCGCTATTTTTTAGAACGTGTTTGCAATGAAATTGTTGAATTAGACCAAGGGCAATTATACACCTATAAAGGGAATTACGCTTATTATTTAGAAAAAAAAGAGGCCAGACTATCACAAGAACAAGTAGAACAACACAAATCCAAAAGACTCTTTAAAAAAGAATTGGATTGGATGCGACGTCAGCCAAAGGCAAGAACAACAAAATCAAAATCTAGAATAGATGACTTTGCCCAAATAAAAGAACGTGCCCATCAAAGAAGACAAGACCATGAAATTCAACTTGAAATTGACATGGAACGTATGGGGACAAAAATCTTAGAATGTCACAAACTATTTAAATCCTTTGGAGATAAATCAATTTTAGACGGTTTTGATTATAATTTCCTAAGAGGGGAACGCATAGGGATTATTGGGAAAAATGGCACAGGAAAATCTACCTTTCTCAATATTCTTACTGGAAAGGAAAGCGTAGACGGTGGGAAAATAGTCGTTGGAGACACCATTAAATTTGGCTACTATACCCAGGACGGCATTCCATCAAAATCTGGACAAAAAGTGATTGATGTCATTCGTGAATTTGGAGACTATATTCCACTAAAAAAAGGACGGCAAATTTCTGCCCAACAATTATTAGAGCGCTTTTTATTCGACAGAAAAAAACAATATGATTTTGTTGAAAAGCTCAGTGGAGGAGAACGCAAAAGGCTGTATTTATGTACCGTACTTATACAAAACCCAAACTTTTTGATATTAGATGAACCCACCAATGATCTAGATATAGTTACTTTAAATGTCTTGGAGTCATTTTTATTGGATTATCCTGGATGCTTGCTCGTTGTATCTCACGACCGCTATTTTATGGATAAAATAGTAGACCACTTATTTGTTTTCAGAGGAGCGGGATATATAGAAGACTTCCCTGGGAATTATTCTGATTTCAGGGCATACGAAGACAGTCAAGACCAAGAACAAGAGCCCATAAAGCCTAAAAGCATCCAACAACAAACAGCTGCAAAAACAGCAACAACTACTCAAAAACAAAAAATATCCTTTAATGANCAAAAAGAGTACCAACAACTTGAGTCNAAAATAAGAAGTTTGGAGAAAGACAAATTGGCCTTAGAACAAAGTTTTTTTGAAGAAGGATTGTCTGTGGAGACTATAGAAGACAGGTCAAAAAAACTTCAAGAAGTCATTGAAACCATAGAGCTAAAAACAATGCGCTGGTTTGAATTAGCAGCAAAAATTGAAGGCTAGTGAAAAATAAAATTGGGGCATATATAGCTTACTTAAAATACCTCTGGAGGTCTAGTGACCAACACAGCGTTCATTCCCCCTTTGTTTTTGAATTATTGACAAAATGCATCCATAAAGTACCAAAAGGCTCAAAAACAAGCGCTTATAACCAAGCCATTAAAGCTTATTTAGAGAAAAAAAATATTCCGTTAATCAGTCCATTAACTGAGTTAACAATCTTAGAAACTTCCCTAACAAATAGGGGAGTTACAGCTTATTTTGTTGAGGAAATTAATGCCAATTTTAAACAAAAAGAGCTTTGGCAAAAACTAATTTCAGATAAAAACATTCAAATAAGTATTGATTACTGGAGTTTTGGACTTATTTTTACAAAAAAAGATCAAGAAAAAGAACATTTCATTTTGTTTAAGAATTCATGGAGATAATTCATATTTAAACAATTAATATTCAAACCCAAAACTGTTAAGCGCTATGAAAATTTACACCAAAACAGGTGACAGGGGAATGACAAGCTTATTCAATGGAAAAAGAGTACTNAAAAATGACCTTCATTTAGATTCATACGGTTCTTTAGACGAATTGAATGCTTGGATAGGTTTACTCAGAGAAGGTGCTGTAGTGGCTTCACAAAAACCCCTATTACTCGAAATACAAAAACATTTATTTGAAATTGGTGCCATCCTAGCGAATCCAACAAAAGAAGGAGAAAAACCCAAAGCCATTCCCACAAAGAACACAGATGACTTAGAGTTTGCCATTGATCAAATGGAACTCTCTTTGGACCCATTAACAAACTTTATACTTCCAGGAGGGAGTACTTATGTCTCCTACTGCCATTTAGCCAGAACCGTAAGTAGAAGGGCAGAAAGACTTCTTGTATCGCTTCATATGGAGCAACCTATTGATATTACTGTACTCGAATACATCAATAGACTTTCAGATTACTTTTTTATACTCAGCAGGTATGCTGCCAAAAATGGCGGTGTTGAAGAGGTGAAATGGATGCCATCCTAGTATTTTTTCTTATAATTTAAAATTTAAACTTAAAATAACTTGTGTATTCTAGTTTAAAAATTACTTTTGCAAAAATCTAAAACAGAACCCCATGTATTGGACATTAGAATTAGCTTCATATTTGAGTGATGCCCCTTGGCCAGCTTCAAAAGACGAATTAATAGATTACGCTATTAGAACAGGAGCTCCTTTAGAAGTCGTTGAGAATTTACAATCAATGGAAGAAGAAGGTGGAGAAATTTACGAGTCTATTGAAGAAATATGGCCAGATTATCCAACAGATGAAGACTACCTCTGGAATGAGGATGAATATTAAAAGTATAGAAATCTATTTGACTTAGATTTCCCGAAAAAAGTCTCCTTGGAGGCTTTTTTTTTGCTTATTTTTGAAAGGNTATGTCATATAACATGACAACAAAGACCACGGCATGAAATTTGTAATTTATTTGCCAAAAAACACACCTTTACCAATTCGCGTAACACACGCAGAGAACTGATCATATGAGTTTTATAAACAACGTACTTAAAGTATTTGTAGGAGACAAAGCAAAGAAAGATGTCAAAGCCCTACAACCCCTGATAGATAAAATTAATGCCTTTGAAAAAGAAATGGAAAGCCTATCTCACGACGCATTGAGAGAGAAGACCCATGGCTTTAAAAAATTACTAAAGGAGGCAACAGCAAGCACCGAGAGTGAAATTGAATCTTTAAAATTAGCGGCCTTAAACGAGACTGATATTGACAAAAACGAAGATACTTACAACAAAATTGACCAGCTGAAAGAAGCACAGTACAGCATTACTGAAAAAGTATTAGAAGATATTTTACCTGAAGCATTCGCCCTAGTCAAAGAAACTGCAAAAAGATTTACTCAGTCAGAAGAAATAGCCGTAACAGCTTCTGCGTCAGACAGAAAAGCTGCCGCCACCAAAGACTACGTAAACATACAAGATGACACTGCAATTTGGAGTACAAGCTGGGACGCAGCAGGTAAAAAAGTAAAATGGGATATGATCCATTATACTGTTCAGCTTATTGGAGGAATAGCGCTACACCAGGGGAAAATTGCAGAGATGCAAACAGGAGAAGGGAAAACCTTAGTGGCCACCCTACCGGTTTATTTAAATGCGCTTACAGGAAATGGGGTACACTTAGTGACCGTGAACGATTATTTGGCTAAAAGGGATAGTGCATGGATGGCTCCTTTGTTCGAATTCCACGGAATGACCATAGACTGTATTGACCACCACCAACCAAATTCTCCGGGGAGAAGGGCTGCATATGAAGCAGACATTACCTATGGCACCAATAATGAATTCGGATTTGACTACCTACGTGACAATATGGCGCACAGTCCAACCGATTTAGTACAAAGAGCGCCAAACTTTGCCATTGTAGATGAAGTAGATTCCGTCCTTGTGGACGATGCCCGAACACCACTCATCATTTCAGGTCCTGTTCCAGAAGGTGACAGACACGAATTCACAGAGTTAAAGCCAAGGGTAAACGAATTGGTAAACATGCAAAGACAGTACCTCACTGGTATCTTGTCAGAGGTTAAAAAGCTAATCGCAGCTGGGAACGAAAAAGAAGGAGGGTTCCTTTTACTCAGGGTCCACAGAGGGTTACCAAAAAATAAAGCCCTCATTAAATTTTTAAGTGAGGAAGGCGTAAAACAACTGTTACAAAAAACAGAGAACTTCTACATGCAAGACAACAACAAGCAAATGCCAGAGGTAGACGCTGAATTGTGGTTTGTAATTGAAGAAAAAACCAATCAAATAGACCTTACTGAAAAAGGGGTTTCATACCTTTCTACAGAAGAAGACAAAGAATTTTTTGTTTTACCAGATATTGGTTCAGCCATTGCTGAGATTGAAAACAAAGGGCTTGAATTAGAAGAAGAAGCCACCGAAAAGGACCAATTATTTAAAGACTTTTCTATTAAAAGTGAGCGCATTCATACCTTAAACCAACTGTTAAAAGCCTATACTTTATTTGAAAAAGATGTTGAGTATGTAGTCATGGACAATAAAGTCATGATTGTAGACGAACAAACAGGAAGGATTATGGATGGTAGAAGGTATTCAGATGGCCTACACCAAGCCATTGAAGCCAAAGAAAATGTAAAAATNGAGGCCCTTACACAAACTTTTGCCACCGTTACCTTACAGAATTACTTTAGAATGTACAAGAAGTTAGCTGGTATGACAGGTACCGCTATTACTGAAGCTGGGGAGTTTTGGGAAATTTACAAATTAGATGTCATGGAGATCCCCACCAATAGACCTATTTCTAGGGCAGATAAAGATGACCTGATTTACAAAACCAAAAGAGAAAAATACAATGCCATNATAGAAGAAGTCACCAAACTATCTGCAGCAGGGAGACCCACACTAATTGGTACTACCTCCGTAGAAATTTCTGAATTACTTTCCAAAATGCTTGGCATCAGAAAAGTACCCCATAATGTATTGAATGCCAAGTTGCATAAAAAAGAAGCAGATATTGTTGCAGAAGCTGGAAATGCAGGCGTGGTTACAATTGCAACCAACATGGCTGGAAGGGGAACAGACATTAAACTTTCAGAAGAAATTAAAGCCGCCGGTGGACTTGCCATTATTGGAACTGAAAGACATGATTCTAGAAGGGTAGACAGACAGCTAAGGGGAAGGTCTGGAAGACAAGGAGATCCAGGTAGCTCTCAATTTTATGTCTCATTAGAAGACAATCTAATGCGACTCTTTGGATCAGACAGGGTAGCCAAACTCATGGATAGAATGGGCTTAGAAGAGGGAGAAGTGATCCAACATTCTATGATGACAAAATCCATAGAGCGGGCTCAGAAAAAAGTAGAAGAAAATAATTTTGGGGTTCGTAAACGTCTTTTAGAATACGACGACGTCATGAACGCACAAAGAGAAGTGGTCTATAAGAGAAGGAGGCACGCTTTACAAGGCGAACGTCTTAAATTAGACATTGCCAACATGATATTTGATACTTGTGAAATCATTACAGGAGACAATAAAGCGGCCAGTGATTTTAAAAACTTTGAATTTGAACTGATCAAATACTTTGGAATGACAGCACCATTCTCAGAGGAAGAATTCTTAAAAGAAGCGCCTAACAGCCTTACTAGAAAAACATACAAATCTGTACTAGTTCATTATCAAAATAAAATGGCCCGCAGCAGCCAAACCGCCTTTGGGGTAATTAAGAATGTATACGAAGACCAATCCAATAAGTTTGAGCGTATTGTAGTGCCTTTTACAGATGGAATTAAAACCTTAAACGTGGTAACAGACCTCACCAAAGCCTATGAGAGTGAAGGAAAGCAACTCATCACTGACTTTGAGAAAAACATTACTCTAGCCATGGTAGACGAGGCTTGGAAAACACATTTGAGAAAAATGGATGAGCTTAAACAGTCTGTGCAGTTGGCTGTTCACGAACAAAAAGATCCTTTATTAATTTATAAGTTTGAAGCTTTTGAACTGTTCAAGGGTATGTTAGAAAGGGTCAATAAAGACATTGTTTCTTTCTTATTCAAAGGAGAACTTCCCACTGAGAATCCGAATCAAATTCAAGAAGCCAGGCAGCAACGCAGGGCCAAAGAAAACCTTCAAACAACCAAAGAAGAAATTCCTAATGTAGATGAAATGGCTGCTAAAAGTAGGGCGATAAGTCAAAACCAAGCAGGTAGACCATCAGTGACAGAAACCATTGTTAGAACAGAAGCTAAAATTGGAAGAAATGATAAAGTAACCATTCAGAATGTAATGAGTGGAGAACAAAAAACATTAAAATACAAACAAGCTGAATCACTTTTAAAAGAAGGCAGCTGGATCATCACAAAATAGTGACCCTGGACCCAATCGAAAATCACTAACCACAAAAACCACCCAATGAAAAAGCCACTACACTTATTAATTGCTTTACTAACTATCAGCATTGGTTTTGGACAATCTGCAGAAGGAGACGGTCCACACAGCCAACTAATTATTAGAGGGGTTACCCTAATCAATGGAAATGGAGCACCTCCAAGAGGACCAATAGATATTGTAGTAGAAGGAAATAAAATTACTCAAATAGCGGTAGTGGGGTATCCTGGTGTGGCTATTACAGAAAAGAGTAGGCCTACGCTAAAAGCAGGAGGAAAAGAGTTAGATGCATCGGGCATGTATTTAATGCCTGGTTTTATAGACATGCATGGACATATTGGGGGCCGCGCACAAGGAGCAGAACCAGAATATGTGTTTAGACTCTGGATGGCCCATGGGGTAACAACAGTGAGAGAACCCTCTGGAAGAGGACTAGAATTTACCCTAGACCTAAAAAGAAAATCAGAAAAAAACAGCATAGTAGCTCCGAGACTTTTCGCTTATACGGGCTTTGGGTCTGGAAGTAAAAAAGACATTAACACACCAGAAGAGGCTAGAGAATGGGTGAGGGATAATGCAAAACAAGGCGCAGACGGAATTAAATTTTTTGGTGCTGCTCCAGCTATTATGCAAGCCGCACTAGAAGAAAACAAAAAGCTAGGATTAGGTTCTGCATGCCACCATTCACAAATGGATGTGGCGCGATGGAATGTATTACACTCCGCTAGAGCCGGACTGACTAGTATGGAACATTGGTATGGTTTGCCGGAGGCATTGTTCTCAGACAGAACAGTCCAAAACTATGCATTAGATTACAACTATCAAAACGAACAACACCGCTTTGAGGGTGCTGGACAACTCTGGGAACAGGCAGCTGCCCCCTACTCCGACCATTGGAATAATGTAATGAATGAACTCATCGCATTGGATTTTACCATGGACCCCACCTTTAATATTTATGAGGCCAATAGAGACCTTCAAAGGGCTAGAAGGGCAGAATGGCATGAAGATTACACCCTGCCATCCTTGTGGAAATTTTATGAACCAAGTAAAATATCGCATGGCTCCTACTGGCACAATTGGGGTACCGAACAAGAGGTGGCTTGGAAAAGAAATTACAAACTTTGGATGACTTTCATCAATGAATATAAAAACCGAGGCGGAAGGGTTACTACAGGTTCAGATTCAGGATTTATTTATCAGCTCTATGGTTTTGCCTACGTAAGGGAATTAGAGCTTCTCAGAGAGGCAGGATTTCACCCGCTAGAAATTATCAGATCTGCTACTTTAAACGGCGCAGAAGCACTAGGAATGGAAGACCAGTTAGGTACTGTAGAAGTGGGTAAATTGGCAGATTTTGTGATCGTAGATCAAAACCCCCTTCAAAACCTAAAAGTCCTTTATGGAACAGGCGCAGTTTCTTTGACTGAAGACAATCAAGTGGTTAGAAAAGGCGGGGTAAATTACACGGTTAAAGACGGAATTATTTACGACGCAAAAGCCCTATTGAAAGAAGTTAAAGACATGGTAGACGCTGCTAAAGAAAAAGAAGGCTTTAAGATTACCCAGCCTGGGGTAAAACAATAGGAACCTTCTGCACTTTTTATTTCATTTGTTTGCTGGCAAGTGGCTTGTATGGTTTGTAAGACTATTTTACATGACGACTGCTGTGTTTGAACCGATCTTTAAAACCCTTTGGTAGTCTCTTTTTTTTGTAACTTGTTATACAAAAAAAAGAGACTATGATTTCTAAAACATTTATGACAAATGCTTTTCTGTGGTGTACTTTAGCACTTGCTTTAGTACTACAACCATCTGAAAAAGCCCCTCAAAATTCATATACTGAAACCGCCTATTTTGCCAGTGGTTGCTTTTGGTGTGTAGAGGCTATTTTTGAATCTGTAACAGGGGTTGGAGATGTGGTTTCAGGCTATGCTGGGGGAACAGAAAAAAATCCTACCTACAATCAAGTTGCAGGAGGCAGAACCACACATGCAGAGGCTGTCATGGTACCTTACAACCCAAAGCAAGTTTCCTATGAAACTTTAGTTAAAGTATTTTTTGGGTCCCACGATCCCACTACCCGCAACAGACAAGGACCAGACAGAGGTCCTCAATATAGGTCAATTGCTTTTTACAAAACAAGTGCTGAAAAAGCAGTTATTACAACGCATATAGATGTATTAAACACCGAGAAGGCTTTTAATAACCCAATAGTGACACAAATAATGCCTTTCACAATATTTTATGAGGCAGAAGATTACCACCAAGATTTTGAAGCTAGAAACCCAAACAATCCATATGTAAGGGCGGTGTCTGTGCCCAGGTTATTAAAATTCAAAGCTAAATTTCCAAAACTATTAAAAGCCTCTCATTAAATGAGTGTTCACAAAGCAGCTTTAATAGAGGTATTTACTTTAGAAAATGAATTTCTAAAAATGGAAGTATTGAATTATGGTGCTATTATTAAAAGTTTAAAACTAAAGCTTGAACACGAAGAATCACAAGAATTGGTCGCAGGACATCCTGAGGTATTATTATATTTAGAGGACCCTTGGTTTCTTGGGGCTTGCCTAGGACCATTTGCAGGGAGAATTAAAAGAAAAAACAGCCCTTCAAATACTGTAGACTTTCCAGGAAATACTGAAAACATTGAATTGCATGGAGGGAAGCAAGCCTATTCCAAACAGTTTTGGCAATTAGAAAAAATAGGCTCAGGAGCAGCCCCTTTTATTTGTCTTTCTTATTGCCAACAAGTACAGCAAGAAAGAGTTAGTAATCATAAGGCTTTAAAATCAGGGACCATTAAAACATTAGTGACCTATAGCCTCATAAATAATGAATTAAAAATAAGCTATAACAGCACTTCTACTGTCCCTCAGGTGTTTAACTTAAGCAATCACAGTTATTTTATTTTAGACCAAGCCCAGGATGTTTCAGATTACCTTTTAGAAATTAATGCATTCCATAGGATACAAACAGACCACCAATTATTACCAACTGGAAAGCTGCTTTCATTAAAAAATGATGCCTATCATTTTAGCCCACCAAAAAAAATAAATCAAATAGAACTAGACACGCCATTTGTATTGAACCATACAAGTAAATTAGGACAAAGAGCAGCTAGTGTGTACTCTGAAAAAAGCAAGTTACGTATGGATGTTTATACAGACCAAGACATCCTAGTATGCTTTACACCCCAAGAATTTACAGGAATTTGTTTTGAAACCCAGGGATACCCAGATGCACCAAGCCATGAAAATTTTAAGACCATAGTCATAGATAAAGACAGGCCTTACCAACAAGAGACCCGATACAAATTTGAAAAAACAGCCGAGTAATTCCCTAATTATTATCGAATATTAAGGGCGCTCACACACAAAAACCATGAAAAATAACCTATCAATATCGGTACCCAAATTGATCAAAGGGATTGTTAATGGTGAAATACCCGCTTTGAGCAAGGCTATTAGCTTGGTAGAAAGCAAATTACCCATTCACCAAAAATGGGCCCAGGAATTAGAGGTCGCCTTTTCAAAAGAAAATCCAAATACGATAAGAGTGGGTATTTCTGGGGTTCCAGGAGTAGGTAAAAGCACTTTAATTGAAGCATTGGGTATGTATCTTGTGGAGAAGGGACTTAGACTAGCCGTACTAACCATTGATCCCAGTAGCCAACAAAGTGGCGGAAGCATCCTGGGAGATAAAACAAGGATGGACCAACTGGCTGCGCACAAGAGTGCATATATAAGAACTACGGCTGCAGCAAGTACTTTGGGTGGTGTGGCACAAAATACCCGCTCAAGTATCCTTTTCTGTGAAGCTGCTGGCTTTGACGTAATCATTGTAGAAACGGTAGGGGTTGGACAAAATGAATTGGAAGTTCATGAAATGGTAGACGCACTTTTACTCCTCCAATTGCCAGGAGCTGGAGATGAAATTCAAGGATTAAAAGAGGACTACTGGAGGTGGCAGACGCCTTGTTAATTAACAAGGCAGACGGGGCGCAAGCCCCGTTAGCCAAAAAAGCACAGCAGTATTTCAAGGCTTCTGTTCATGGTTTTAGGCCCAGAAAAAACGGATGGGAGCCCCCGGTACTTTTGGCTTCTGCCATTGAAAATCGCGGTGTAAAAGAAATGTGGCAAAGCATAGAAGATTTTATTCGCCTTCAAAAGAAACATGGTGATTTTGAGCTAAAAAGAACCGCTCAAAAAATTCTAGGACTGCACCGACTTGTTTGCCAGCGTTTAGAAGCCTCTTTTTACGCAGACAAGAAGGTTCAAAATGAAATTCCTGATATAAAAAGACAACTCACCAATGGCACTTTAAGCATCTCTAAAGCGGCTGAAATACTTATTGATGGATATAGAAATAGCCACAAAAAGTCATTATAATTTTAAAATCTAATCAAAAATAGGTCCTATTTATTAGGGCAATAACAAACCTAACTTTAAGGCTATTTCACTCAAAAAATAGCTCCAATAAATTTATTTAAATACACAAAAAGCGGTTTCAAAGGTGCTTCAGGCCTTATACCTAGCGTCAAATTTCAAAAAAGTCCTTAGAAATACTACAAAAAGACGGCTATTCTATAAAATGACTTAAATTTGTGGGACTAAATGACCATCATGAACATTCACACTCAGGAACTCCTTTCCGTTGTTGTACCCCTTTATAACGAACAAGACAATGTGCTTTTACTTACCCAGAAAATTCACGAAAGCCTTGTAGGGTATCAATATGAGATTATTTATATAGATGACTTTTCCACAGACCAAACCAAAAAGGTGGTCAATGATTTGGCAGACAATCAAGTCCACTTAATAGCCCTTAAAAAAAATTACGGCCAAAGTTTGGCCCTTGCTGCAGGAATTGACTACGCTTCTGGAACCTATATTATTACCATGGATGGTGACCTTCAGAACGACCCTTCAGATATTCCTTCTATGTTAAAAGAAGCCATTGACGGAGGCTATGATTTGGTGACAGGTATTAGACAGAAACGAAAAGACAGCTTACTGAAAAAAATACCTTCAAAAATTGCCAACTTCTTGGTGAGAAGGGTCACTAAATTAGACATCAAGGACAACGGCTGTGCCTTAAAAGTCTTTCATAAAGATGTGGCTAAAGACCTTAATTTATACGGCGAAATGCACCGCTTCATTACGCTTTTAGCATTCTTAGAGGGAGCGCAAATAAAACAAGTCCCTGTTAAACATCATGCCAGACATGCTGGAGTCTCCAAATATGGATTGGAGCGTGTATTTAAGGTAATTGCAGATATGATGTTATTGCTTTTTATTAGAAAATACATCCAAAGACCCATTCATCTCTTTGGGATTTTTGGGGTGCTATTAATAGGGGCAGGACTATGTATAAATGCGTATTTGGTGTACCTTAAACTTTTGGGCGAAGATATAGGAACTAGGCCCCTACTCACCCTGGGAATGATGCTGATTTTTGCAGGAATTCAATTGTTCACCATCGGAATTGTTATGGAACTGCTGATCAGAACCTACTACGAGTCTCAAAAGAAAAGACCTTATAGAATCAGAAAAGTTACCCAAGGGGGAACGGCTATTTCAAAATAACTACAGCCTCAAAAAAGATTGGTTCAAATTGGTGTGAAAATCAAAACCAACACAAAATCATTAACTAAAAACATGAAAAAAAAAGCGCTTTTATTTCTCAAGATAGGGATCAGTGCAGTGCTTTTATACCTTATTTTTTTGAAAATTCCCTTTAGCGAAGTCTCTCAAACTTTGTTAAAAGCACATTGGGGATATTTAGGCTTGGGGACTTTATTCTTTTTTTTATCAAAAATAATAGCCGCTTTTAGACTACAACTATTCTGGCAATGTATAGGAGTACAACTAAACCACGGGTATAATTTAAGGCTCTACTTATTAGGCATGTTTTACAACTTGTTTCTACCCGGCGGCATTGGCGGAGATGCTTATAAAGGGTATGTCATAAAAAAAACATTTCAAACACCAACTAAAAAAATCTTTGGCGCCCTTTTAGTAGACAGGCTGTCAGGACTACTGCTTTTGTGCGTTTTTAGTGCCCTTTTAGCGGCTATTGGTATTCACGAGCTACTCAGCCCATTTAGATACCTTTTCTTATTGGCTGTCCCTTTGGGTGTTTTAGTTTACTATATAGGGTTAAAGAAAATATACCCTTACACCCTAGCTGTTTTCTGGAAAACCTTTGTGTATTCTGCAGGAGTGCAATTGTCTCAATTAATTACTGCCTTGTGCATATTATGGGCGCTGGACCAAACACAAGATATTGGACTGTATCTTTTGGTCTTTTTAATATCTTCTATCGTGGCTATTATTCCATTGACCATTGGTGGAATAGGCAGTAGAGAGCTTACCTTCTTATATGGGGCACAATGGTTGGCCTTAGATTACAAAACAGCCATAGCTATGAGCTTGCTGTTCTTTTTTATTACTGCTTCCGTCTCTTTAACTGGAATGGTGTATCACTTTAGGTCATTACCGGAACCAGGCAAAAACACCAAGTAGCGTTTCTCTAAAGTATTGGCTCTTGTAGCAGGATTTAAAAAGGCTATTTTTAATTTAGTAATCCTATAAGAGGGTACTGAAAATTCAATATTAAAGGGAATGTCTGTTTTAGAAAGTTGGTCTAATTGAAGCCCATTTAAGTACACCCAAACGTTTGACAAATCCTTGAGTTCCTCTAACTGATCCACTATTTTCAAGGGCGATCTAAGGCCAAAATCCATTGCCCAACTGTGTGCGTTTCCCCATTTATACACCTTATCTGGTGAGATGTAAGAGGATTGCAATATTTTCTCTGAAGCAGTTTTACCTGCTTGATATTGAAGTAATTTAGGATAAAAACCAATATTTAGAATCCCATTTACAAAAACAGCTGTTAAGACTCCTGTCAGAAGGATGCCAGAAAAAACTGCTTTAGTCCTTAATATCCAGGCAATACTTCCTACTATAAAAAGTCCCAACAAAACATAGGAAACCCAAAATTCAAAGGGAAATACCCCTATACATAGAACCAAAGCTACAGTACCCAAAAGGACGAATAATAGCTTTTGTATGTGGAGCATGGGTTTCCAAATTATTCCCTGGCCACCTACCCTAGCTGCAACCAATACCGCCCAAAGGGGAATACTACTATTGAGGTAATGCGGCAGTTTAAATTGGGCAAAGCTTATTAAGAGTAAAATAGCCAATGCTCCGTATAGAAGTCCTTGGGTTTTATCCAAAACTGCTTTGGATTTAAACCGCCTTACAAAGAGATATATCGCCAAGGGCGTAAAAGGCAGAAAAGCCCACAGAAAAGTATGGAAAAAGAAAAAATAATCAGGACTATTACTGCCCATACCCTGGCCACTCATGCGCTCAAAACTCTGCTCAAAAAGGATAAATAAAATACCAGACCTATCTGAAACACCCCGAATCACTAATTCAGGATGAAGGTCAAATTGCACATAATAAGCATATAAAATAGGACATATGCCTAAAACAAATGCAGCTACTCCTAAAAGCACTTCTTTTCTCCAGAGCAGTGACCATTGGCGGTTATAAATAAGATGCCCCATTAAAGGAAATCCAATCATGACAAGAGCCAAATGTCCTTTTGTAGAAAAAGCCATGGCTGCTGCCAAAGCTCCAAAAACCATAGGGCGCCAATTGGGCCTTTCCGCAAACGCGATGAATTGCCACAAGGACAAGGCAACAAATCCTGTAAGAACTGCATCTGTCCTAAGATCAATTGCAGATAAAACAATGGTTTGGGCACTTAAAAAAATAAGTGTAGCAGCTCTAGCGACAGGGACTGAATACAGTATTTGGGCCAGTTTAAACACACTATAAGCAGCTAATAATAAAGCCATAAAACCTGGCAACTTATATGAAAACTCATAAATTCCAAAAACAGCATATGAAGCAGCAGCCAACCAATAGTGTAAATGTGGTTTGTCAAGATAGGGTTCAGTGCCTTTGAATAGCGCGAGAAAATCACTTTCTTGAAACATTCTCATAGACATAACAGCAAATTGTGCAGAATCATTTTCTAACAGTCCACTAAACAGTCCCATAGCATAAACCGCCAAGAGCAAAGTTAGTAATACGATAAATGTCTTTTTAGATAGCATTAATTAGCTTGCTTAAATAAAACCTGTTTCTTAAAAATAAATTGAGCCAGATAGGCAAAGAATGCACCTATAAAAAATCCAATAAGCACATCAAAAGGATAATGTACACCTAAATATATTCTACTAAAACCGACCATAAAAGCCAAAAATGCACCAACATAAATAAACCAAGACCAAAATTGTCTGAGGAGCATTCCCATAAATATAGCGACCGCCATACTGTTGGCTGCATGTGCAGAAAAGAAACCATAAGGACCACCACAACGAGCCTTAACGAGCCTAAGCCCCACATCTAGTAGCGGTTCGTGACAAGGCCTTGGCCTAGCAAAACCGTACTTAAACGCGTTGGCCAATTGGTCTGTTGCTAGTATTAATATAGCTAAAGCGAGGATCGCTTTTAAACAAACTACAAGACCGTATTTGTGGTACATCTTCCAAAGAAAAAAAAGCACTAGAGGAGCGCCAATAGCCTTTTCTGAGAGTAACAACCAAAATGCATCCCATGAAGGGCTTCCCAAACCATTGAGAAACACAAAAAGAGCGCGGTCTATGGATTGAAGTAGCTCTAGCATTATGCTTCGTACCTAGAAATCTCTCTGTCGTAAAAATCAGTAGCTGCTTGAATGAGTCCTTCCGTTTCCGTTTCCAGTTCTTTTTCATCTTCTGGAGAAAAATCTTCCAACCATTCCACGCTGTCGTCTTCAAGGTTTATAATGAACCTAGGATAGTCTGTGTGTATTACAAAAATAGCGGTGGGGAAATCAGTGTTGTCACCGAGTAAAAATTTTGGAAATTCCATAGGATAATATTTTTAAATACGTTGGTCTGTACGTTGATCTATGATTAGAAGTATGCTGCTTCTGATTGTTTTAGTGGTAATTTAACTTTTAAACTAAAGCACTAAAATAGTGAGAATCTTAGGAAACCGGAAGAGAAAGGTCTTCTATATGCTTTTTTGTCAGATAATTAAATCGGATATATAACATAATAGCTGAAGCAGTTAGGCCAGCTAAAAGGCCCAGCCAAATTCCAACGCTTTCCAAAGGGGTGTATAAGCCTAGGTAAAAACTCACAGGAAAACCAATCATCCAATAAGCGATAAAGGTAATTAGGGTNGGTATTTTAACATCTTGAAAACCTCTTAATGCACCCAAGACCACTACTTGTAATCCATCTGAAATTTGAAAAAATGCTGCNACTAAAAGTAATTGACCGGTAAGGAAAATAACTTCTGTATTGTCTGCCGCATTGATTAAATCATTGTTATTGAGATAAATTGTAGGCAATATATCTCTAAAAGCTAAAAACAAAATAGCAAACACTACTTCCAGAATAAAGGTCAATAAAAAGATAGACATGGCAATTCTCCGCAGTGCATTAAAATCTTTTAATCCTTTCTGATTGCCTACCCTAATCATAGCTGCAACACCAAGTCCCATNCCCACCATAAAAGTCATACTAGACAAGTTCAAGGCAATTTGATTGGCCGCTTGTGCATTTTTTCCCAACACACCACTAAGCCAAATGGCCGATGTAAATATGGCTACCTCAAAAAACATTTGCAATGCAGAAGGAAAGCCTAAATTGATGATTTTAGTCAGTACGCTCTTCTCAATAACCTTAAAGTTTATGTTGTGTACATAGGCCTTAAATTTGTCCTTATAACGAAATATAGCCCAAAGTAAAATTACCATGACCACCCTAGAAACTAAAGTTCCAACGGCTGCACCAACAATCCCCATTTCAGGGAAACCAAAAGTGCCATAAATCAATAAATAGTTAAGAACAATATTAATCACGTTGGCAACAACGGTTACATACATAGGGTATTTGGTCTGAGACAGTCCCTCTGAAAACTGCTTCAAAGCCTGAAAAACAATTAATGGCACCAGAGAAAAAGCGACCAAATCCAAATAAGGCATGGCCAATGTAACAACCTCAATAGGCTGTTTCATATGGTACATGAGTGGTTTACACAGTAGGATTAGAAAAAACAAGGCCAATCCTAAAACGGTACATAAAACCAATCCGTGTTTGAGTGCTGATTTTCCTGAGGCAGTGTCTTTTGCTCCATCAGATTCCGCTACCAGTGGTGTAATAGCAGTAGAAAACCCAATGCCTAAAGACATGGCTATGAACACAAAACTGTTTCCTAAAGAAACCGCTGCTAGTTCGGCGGTTCCTAATTGTCCCACCATAATATTGTCTGCAAAAGCAACAAAAGTATGGCCTAAAAGGCCTAGGATTACTGGAAAAGAAAGGCTTAAATTATATCTAAATTCTTTGGTGTATTGCTGTAACAAATGGTTGAAATTTTGCTTGCAAATATAGGCTTTCTAAAGCAGCTATAAACATCTTAAAAAAAATGTATGTACATAATTAAATGTAATGTGATGGGCCGCCATTTTGCGCTACTAATTTAATACTTATGAAAATGCAATCTTTAAAACTTATGAAAATACAATCTTTAATACTGAAAATGTAATACAGTTTTAGGGCTCCCTTATAATTTTTTAGCTGCATTCCAGAATACATCCATCTCCTCTAGTGACATATCACTCAAAGACAAACCCTTTAATTGCGCCTGAGATTCCAAGTATATAAATCTCTTTTTAAACTTTGTATTGGTTCTTTCTAGGGCGTTTTCTGGATTTATCCCTATAGCCCTTGCGTAATTAATCATCGAGAAAATTAGGTCTCCAAACTCTGCTTCCATTGCATCGGTATTGCCTTTTTTGACCTCATCATTAAACTCTCCGAGTTCTTCTTTAACTTTTTCCCAAACCTGCTCAGGTTTCTCCCAATCAAAACCTACACCAGCAGCTTTTTCTTGCATCCTATATGCTTTTATTAAAGCAGGAAGTCCTTTTGGAACACCTGAAAGCACCCCTTTATTCCCCTCTTTTAACTTGAGCTGTTCCCAGTTTTTCTTGACCTCTTCTTCATTTTCAACGATGACGTCTCCATAGATATGTGGATGCCTGTGAATGAGTTTATCACAGATTTCATTACACACATCCCCCATATCAAATGTACCAGACTCACTCCCTATTTTGGCATAAAACACAATATGCAACAAAACATCTCCCAGTTCCTTTTTAACTTCTTGAAGGTTGTTATCTAAGATAGCGTCGGCCAATTCATAGGTTTCTTCTAAAGTGAGTAAGCGTAAACTTTCCATGGTTTGCTTCTTATCCCAAGGGCATTTTAAACGCAACTCATCCATAATGGTTAACAATCTGTCAAAGGCTTTTAATTGGTCTTCTCTTGAATTCATAGAGGCAGTTTTAAAAGGGTGTGTTTTTTTAGATCAACAAAACTACAGATTTAAATGTCACAAGTCTAATGTCTCGGTGTCATAGGTCTAAAAAATTAGGTGTGCTCATTCAAAAAATGTAATTTAAATGAATAATTTTTAATTGAAAACAATATAGAATCATGAAAAAAATAGTGCTCGTTCTAGGCTTGTTCATCTGTTGCAATACTAATGTCTTTTCACAAAATCCGTTTAAAGCAGAGGTTCAAGAAATACAAAACAGGTACACTAACCTTAAAAAACAGGGAAAAACAATTGTATTCACAGGTAGTTCTAGCGTGAGAATGTGGCCGTCTGTCAGTGATTTAACTCCAGAAAATACGATCATAAATACTGGTTTTGGTGGGTCTCAAGCACGAGATTTATGGCGACATAAAGAGGCCCTTATCATTCAGTTCCAACCCCATCAAGTTTTTATATATGAGGGTGACAATGATTTGTTTGCGGGAGTACACCCAAGAAAAATTAAACGCACCACAAAAAAAATAATCAGGGCCATTCAGAAAAACAACAAACAAACTCAGATAGTCCTTATAGCCGCTAAACCGAGTATAAGTCGCTGGGATTTAAAAACAAAGTACTTGCAATTAAATAACCTTTTCAAACGGCTCGCTGCTAAGAAAGAGCAACTCATCTATGCAGATGTATGGCACCCTATGCTTAAAGAAGGTGCGCTAGACAAAAGCTTGTTTGTTTCAGATGGCTTACACATGAATCAAAAAGGATACGCTATTTGGGAATCCGTTTTGAAACCATTAATATTGAAGTAAGAAATTAAAACCCATCATTAATAAAAGTCAGAAACATTTACTACAATAATCAAACACAAATACCAATCAAAACTAAAACCACAAATACCAATCACAATAATCAACCACAAATACCAATTACATGACATTTATTACTTCTAAACTACGCTACTTAATCTTATTCGCGGTGCTTTTTTTAACCGCCTGTCAAAAGCCAATGATTGAAATTGAACAGGGAACTTCAGACTTTTCAGCGCTTGGATTAATTCCCATCCCCGCGGCAATAGAAGAAGATGAGCACGGATTTCCAATGTATAAAGACACCTATATAAAAACTTCAGATACCACAGCATTTATGTTGCATATGGCTCAATTCACTGCAGAGAAAATCTTTCAACACAGTGGGTTGGCTCTAGAAATTAATCCTGTAAACCCACGTGGAACAGCCATTGAACTTGAAATAACCCCTACAGAAGAAACTGAGGTTAAAACTACTGAGCATAATATGGATCCGAATACTACGGGAGAATCTTATAAAATTTCGGTGGGTAAAAGTATTTTAAAAATAGCATCGGCGCAGCCAAGTGGTCTTTTTAGAGGCATTCAAACTTTAAGACAATTAATTCCTAACCAAGCTGCAACAATAAAAAATATGCCGGTATGGGAAATTCCTGGAGGAACCATTGAAGACGCCCCAAATTATGCTTTTAGAGGGGCTATGTTAGATGTGGCCAGACATTTTTTTACGATACAAGAGGTAAAACGCTATATAGATCTATTGGCCTATTACAAAATAAATATCTTACACCTTCACCTTACAGATGACCAAGGATGGCGCATTGAAATTAAAAAATGGCCCAAACTCACTGAGGTAGGTGGCGAAAAAGAAGTGGGTGGAGGTACTGGTGGTTTTTACACCCAAGCGCAATACAAAGATTTGGTGGCTTATGCGAATAAACACTTTATAACCATCATTCCTGAGGTCGATATGCCTGGACACACCAATGCGGCATCTGTGGCTTATCCATTTTTAAATGGCAATGGAAAAACTCCAGAATTATACACTGGTACTGAGGTGGGGTTCAGTACTTGGGATGCCAACAATGAAAAAGTGTATGACTTTGTGACAGATGTTGTGAATGAAATTAGTGCCATGAGTCCTGGTCCTTATTTTCATTTAGGGGGAGATGAGAGTCATGTTACCAAAAAACCGGACTATATTAAATTTGTAAATAGGGTAAGTGAAATTGTAAAACAGGCGGGTAAAACACCTATTGGCTGGGATGAAATTGTTACTGCAGACACAGACAGCACTGCCATTGCTCAGTTTTGGGCCAGTGAGAAAAATGCTGCAATAGCGGTACAAAAAGGCATGAAGGTCATTTTATCTCCTGCCAAGAAGGCCTATTTAGACATGCAGTACAAGGAAGATTCTCCTTATGGACTGCACTGGGCGGGTTATGTGCCGGTAGACACCGCTTATATTTGGACGCCGGAAACTTATGCAAAAGGGGTTCCCAGTGAATTGATCCTAGGTATAGAGGCCCCACTCTGGTCTGAAACCATTAGCAATAGTGATGAGATAGAATACCTGGCATTTCCTAGATTACCAGGATATGCTGAATTGGCTTGGAGCAGCCCTGAAAAAAGAGACTGGAATGAGTACAAAGGAAGATTGGCTTTACAATCCCTGTTTTTTGACAGGAATAAAGTAAATTATTATCCTTCCGAAAAAATAGATTGGGTTAGCCCACCATTGGCTCCCAAAACAATTGGAAAAGATTAGGGATAAAAATTATAGCGCATTAAAAAGCCCGCTATAAGCGGGCTTTTATTATGGTTTTTTTATCTATTTAATCCCTGGAAGTTTTTCTGGAAGGGGTGTTTGCCAATAATATTCAGGGGCTTTCTTCTCAGANGGCCATTCTAAATCTAGGGCTTTGGTGTCATACATCTTACCGTCCTTAATCACTTTAGACACCGTATTGGTGTTTCTCAAATCTTCTAACGGATTGGCATCTANAATAACCAAATCTGCTATTTTACCTACTTCAATACTTCCTAAGTCTGTGTCTAAACCTAGTGACTTAGCACCTAAAATGGTCGCAAATTTTAATGCGCCGTGGGCAGATATTCCACCACTTCCTACGGACCATAATTCCCAATGGTAGCCCAATCCTTGTAATTGGCCATGGCTTCCAATACCTCCAATACCTCCTGCTGCTTCCAAATCATTCATGAATTCTGCATGCTTTTTAAAGACATGCTCCTCTTCCATAAACCATCCTGGCCTACGTCTGGATTTTTGAGCCAATTCTTCATATGGGGTGTAAAACTGTAACTTCTCATCTTCCCATACTTTTTCTGTGGCATAGTAAAAATTCTCTGCCCATGGCCCCCCGTAAGAAACTAACAAAGTTGGTGTTACCGCCATTTTAGCCTCTGCAATGGTTTTTACCACATCTGGGAAAATAGGGTATATAGGCAAGGAATGTTCGTGTCCTGGATAACCATCTAAAAGCTGGGTCATATTGAGTTTGAAATCTAAACCACCTTCTGTTGTTGGAATAAGTTTGAGCTCTTTGGCGGCCATAATTACCCATTGCCTTTGCTGTCTATTACCCACCAAATACATTTTGATACTTTTGGTATTGTAGTATTCGCTGTACTGTTTAAGCACCTCTTTAGCGTGATCAAGGCTTTGAATTTTATAAGACCAATAGCCTACTCCAGGGCCAGTAGAATAAATTCTAGGGCCTGCAATCTTTCCAGCATCGACCATATCTGAATAGGTCAGTACGTCTGTGGTACCAGTCTGTGGGTCTCTTGTTGTAGTAACTCCATAGGCCAAATTGGCCGCATACATCCATACTTGATTNTTTTGAACACCCCAATTAGGCCACATATGAGCGTGGGTGTCTATAAATCCTGGTGTAATGGTCTTTCCGCTCATATTCATGAGCGTAGTGTTTTCTGGAACAGTTAAAGTGCCTGAGGCACCCACAGCGGCAATTCTATGGTCCTTGATCAATAGGTCTCCGTTTTCTATGACCTCTTCTCCGTTCATCGTAATAATTCTAGCCCCTTGTAATAGTAAATTGCCTTTGGCCAAGTCTTTAGAAAAAGCCACTTTAACCTTTAATTCCTTGGCTTCAAAGGCTTTGGGACTGTCTTTTTTGTCTTCACTATCTGTAGCCGCTAAACCATCTTTGGTAGCGTCTTCTTGTTCATTTTTATCTGATTTGTCATTAGAATCACTTCCTTTATTTGCCGCATCAGCCAATTTTTTAGCGGCCTCTTTTGCTTTCTTATCTGCAGCGAGTTTTTCTTCATAGGCTTTGGCGTCTGCTAAATTGTAAGTAAAGAAACTAGCCCCAAGAGACCAATACACCTGCTTGCTGTCTGCGCCCCATACAGGAAATTCTCCACCAAATACAGTTAATTTCTTGGCAGGAAACGAAGCAGCGTCTGCCTTGGCTAAAGATATTTTAGGCGTCTGACCAAATTTTGGAACAATCACAGTATAAATGTCATTATTAATTTTTGCCAAGGCTGTTTTGCCATCTGGTGAAATTTCAATTTCTGAGGCTCTAGAGGCCTTATTATTTTCTCTCCAAGCATCTGGATTAGAGGGCAAAGCTGCAGCCACGCTAGCGCTGGCTGCCCCGCTGCTGTCCCAACCAAAAGCAGCGTCATGGTCTTCTTGAAAATAATCAGAAGATCCGTAGGTTTCAATTCCAGTAAGGCTTAAGTGCTCCTTTTCATCACTACCATCCCAACGGATAGAAACAAGCCCCTTACTACCGCTGTAAAGATAAATTCTGTTGTTTACCTTAGTGAAATGAGGCATTTCCCGACCTTTTGACTTGGCAATAAGTTGGTTGCTCCCACCTTGACCAGAGATCCACATAAGGTCTTCAGTAGCGTTAGAGGCCATTGGACCTATAGCATCTTTATACACTTGATTACTTCCTGCAAGAAAAACTATCCTGTCCTGAGCGTAAGACCATCTTGGCTGTGTATAGATACCTGCAGTTTGAGTGAGTTTAACAACAGCCGTTCTTCTTCCCATACGGGCTTTATACAAATGTCCTTCAGATCCATTCCAAGTGGTGAAAACAATTTGTGATCCATCTGGTGACCAGGCAGGTTGTGCTTCTGTAAAGTCATGTGTGGTCACTCTTTTTGGTGTACCATTAGGTAAATCCATTACATAAAGTCTGTTCAAGGCAGTAAAGGCCAATCTTTTTCCATCTGGTGAAGGCTTTGCATCCCTTATTTGAGAAGCCATAGCAGTGTCTGCATCTGAGATAGGGTATTTAAAATCCAATTGCGGACCTAATTCCAAAGCTACTGAAGCCGTGTATGGAATTTTAGAAGCCGTCTTATCTGATAGGGTAATTCTGTGAATGTCACCACCATAAGAAACAATTAATGCATTAGAATCTGGGGTAAAAGACATGGCTGGAAGGACCCCTAAAGGCGCTATAGATTCTTGCTCGTCTCTTTGAACAGGATAGGCCAGCCAGGATTCTTCCCCTGTGTTAAGGTCTCTCAATANTAGACCTGTTTGGTCCTCAAACCTAGTACCATAGACCAACCATTTTCCATCTTTTGAAAGGGTTGGGGTAAATGCGGAACCGTACCTAGAAGTAATTACATCTGTGGCACCATCTTCCATGCTATAAGTTCCTACTTGGTATTGGGGCAATTGCGCATTGTANTTCCAGGCACCATTTCTTTGTGAAAAGTAGAGTGTTTTACCGTCCGCACCAAAAAAAGGATCTATGGCTTTTAAACCCTTAGGCTCACTAATTAATGGTGCTCCACCACCCCCATCCTTGTGATACAAATGTAATTTTATGTTTCTCCTGCCTTTAGCACCCACCAAATAATCTCCATCTGGTGACCAGGCCACTGAGAAAAAGTTATTTTTTTGCTCTTTAGAGATTTGGGTGTCTTCTTTGGAGCTAAGGTCCATGAGCCAAATATTATCTGAACCACTCTTGTCTGAAATATANGCTAAAGATTTTCCATCTGGACTGAACCTCGGGTGAACCTCGTAAGCCAATCCATGGGTGATGGCGGTAGCATTACCTCCTGAAATGGGCATGGTGTATAGATCTCCCATAAGATCAAAAACTATGGTTTGACCGTCTGGGCTTACATCCAAGGAAGTCCAGGTACCTTTATCGGTGGTGAAAGCTATAGATCTAGACGGTTCCAAAGGCAATTCCTTTGTGGCTTTTTTAATACTATCAGAAGCCTTTGCAGTGCTGGTCTCTTGTGCACTAGTATTCAGGCAAATCAAACCCACTAAGCAGGACAAGGACAATTTTAAATTAATTTTCATCTGTTTGGTTTTTTAGATCCTTAAATATAAGAGAATATTCCTTTTCTAATGAAGAAATTATAGCGCATTAAAAAGCCCGCTATAAGCGGGCTTTTTAATATTATGAAAGGACTAAAGCCTTTATTCTATTACTTTTTAACAGCTGCTTTAGATGTTTTTCCACCTCCTTTAGCAGCAGAAGAAGCTTTTGAGCTGGAATTTTTTGCAGATGGTTTAACTGACTTAGGTGCCGCAGTAGAAGTCAAAGCTTTTGCAACGGGCTTGGCAGATTTCTCGGCTGCCTCGGTAGGTTCAGAAAAATCCAATAGATCGTTGGCCTGAAGAATATTGTACCACTGAATGACTTTTTTAATGTCAGAGGCATAAACGCGGTCTTCATCGTAATTTGGAAGCACTTCAAAAAAGTAAGCTTCTAACGCTAATTTATCTGCTTTGTGGGAAATGCTAGTTTTATTAGCCCCTTCTTTTATAGATATTTTTTTAAACACCTCCAAAAGAGGCATTTCTTCTTGTAGGGTATAAATGGCAATTTCAGAAAGAACGCTGACGTTACTTTTTAAATTAACCGTCATTTTCTTACCGTCTAACAAAGAAACAGCAACGAATCCAGCCCTTGTCTGGGTAACCATCTGGTACAAACCTGGTTTGGTGGCAATCGATAAAATTTTATCTAAACTCATGATCTTCTTAAAATTTG
>JGI26079J46598_1000160_pt1 | contig 27383 bp, 21 predicted proteins | sample SaaInl59LU_5_DNA_FD_46598 | JGI IMG/M metagenome (IMG submission 46598) | reverse complement strand
CGTCACCGTTAGAGACAATAATGTTGACCAGGCACTGCGTGTTCTTAAAAAGAAAATGCAGCGCGAAGGTGTGTTCCGCGAAATGAAAAATCGCCGGTCCTATGAAAAGCCATCCGAGCGCCGCGCGCGCGAGGCTGCCGAGTCAACCCGTCGGGTGCGCAAGTTAATGCGCAAACGTTTGGAACGCGAAGGCTATTAGATCAGGCTAGCTTGATCAGGTCTTACAACATGAAAACCGCCAAGCAGTTGGCGGTTTTTTCATATGTGCTGAAGCCATTTGATCCCCCCTACTATTTGGCAGAATCCGCGGTTTTGGCTTGCATAGTCTCAACCGATCAGCCAAAACAAGGATGCTTATATACCGTTTGATATGCATAATGGAATCGACAAGATGATAATTGGTGCACCAAAAGAAATTGCTGTTGATGAAAAACGCGTCGCCATGACGCCTGACAGCGCTACACAATTGCAAAAGCTTGGTTATGACTGCCTTATTCAGTCAGGCGCTGGCCTGCATGCCGGATTTTCCGATGCTGCTTATGAAAAAGCTGGTGTCAAAATCGCCAAAACGGCTGAAGAATTGTGGCAAGCAGCAGATATCATTAGCAAAGTTCGGCCGCCAGAGACAGCTGAAGTCAAGTTCCTGAAAAAGGGCAAGCTATTAATATCATTCTTTTATCCGGCACAAAATACAGACCAAATGGCGCTGATTGCGAAACAAGATGCCAATGTCATCGCCATGGATATGGTTCCCAGAATCAGCCGCGCGCAGAAAATGGATGCGTTATCGTCAATGGCAAACATTGCTGGATACCGCTCGGTAATCGAAGCTGGCAACAATTTTGGCCGTTTTTTCACTGGTCAAATCACCGCCGCTGGTAAAGTGCCGCCTGCCAAGGTTTTAATTGTTGGTGCTGGCGTGGCTGGCTTGGCCGCGATCGGCACAGCGACTTCGCTTGGCGCGATCACCCTTGCGTTTGATGTGCGGCCCGAAGTTGCTGAACAAATCGAATCAATGGGCGCCGAATTTGTCTATCTTGATTTTGAAGAAGCGCAGCAGGATGGCGCGACAACCGGCGGCTATGCAGCCCCATCAAGCCCTGAGTTTCGCGAAAAGCAGTTGGAAAAGTTTCGTGAGTTAGCGCCCGAAATTGATATTGTTATCACGACCGCGCTGATCCCGGGCAGAGACGCACCAAAGCTATGGCTTGCTGACATGGTCGCTGACATGAAGCCCGGCTCGGTTATTGTCGATCTGGCAGCCGAGCGTGGCGGCAACTGCGACCTTACCGTTCCCAATGAAAAAATCATCACTGAGAACGGCGTAACAATCGTTGGTTACACCGATTTTCCAAGCCGTATGGCAGCACAATCCTCGACTCTTTATGCAACAAATATTCGCCATATGATCGCAGATTTGACACCCGATAAAAACGGTCAGACTGTTCATAATATGGAAGATGATGTGATCCGCGGTGCAACCGTCACATTTGGTGGATCGGTCACTTTCCCGCCACCTGCACCCAAGGTTCAGGCAATAGCCGCAAAGCCAAAGGAAAAAGTACCCGAGCGCACTGCCGAAGAAATCCGCGCCGATGAAGTTGCGGCGTTCAAGCAAACGACCAAAAATCAGATTTTGCTTTTGACCATTGGTGGCGCAGCTTTGCTGGCGGTTGGGTCTTATGCACCCGCCAGCTTCATGCAGCATTTCATTGTCTTTGTCTTATCGGTCTTTGTTGGGTTCCAAGTGATCTGGAACGTCAGTCATTCACTGCACACACCGTTGATGGCTGTCACCAATGCGATTTCATCAATCATTATTCTTGGAGCTATTCTGCAGATCGGCTCAAGCAGCCTTCTAGTGACCGTGCTTGCAGGAATTTCGGTATTCTTTGCTGGAATTAATATTTTCGGTGGCTTCCTCGTAACACGTCGCATGCTTGCCATGTTCCAGAAATCTTAAGGAGACCAGAACGATGGATCTAGGTTTCACCACAGCTGTTTATGTTGTCGCTGCTATTTTGTTCATTCTGTCGCTTGGCGGGCTATCAGGTCAGGAAAGCGCAAAGCGCGCCGTTTGGTATGGCATTGTTGGTATGGGGCTGGCAGTCCTGGCGACCGTCATCGGCCCGGGGGCTGGCCTATGGCAACTGACGGCTATACTGATCGCGATTGGCGGGCTTATTGGCTATCAACTTGCGTCAAAAGTTGAAATGACCCAGATGCCGGAACTAGTTGCTGGTATGCATGCACTGGTTGGTCTGGCTGCAGTCTTTGTCGGGTTTAACGCGCATTTTGAACTTGCCAACGTCCTAACGATGGATGACACGGCAAAAAAAGCGCTTGAAGGGTTTGCCGCATTGCTGGCAAAGAAATCTGGCGCCGAGATTAATATTTTGCGTGTTGAAGCTTCGCTTGGCATCTGGATTGGGGCGGTAACCTTTACCGGCTCGGTGATTGCTTATGGCAAGCTATCTGGAAAAGTTACATCAGCCGCGACCAAACTTCCTGGCGGGCATCTATTGAATGCCACGGCGGCGATATCATCATTAGCCTGCCTTGTCTGGTATCTTACAAGCGGCGCGTTACTGCCGCTGGTTATTCTGACGATCCTCGCCCTTTTCATCGGCTATCACTTAATCATGGGTATTGGCGGCGCTGATATGCCGGTGGTTGTATCGATGCTGAACTCGTATTCGGGTTGGGCAGCGGCAGCAATTGGCTTTAGCCTTGGCAATGATCTGCTGATCGTTGTCGGCGCGCTTGTTGGCTCGTCAGGCGCGATCCTGTCCTACATCATGTGTAAGGCCATGAATCGATCGTTCGTCAGTGTCATCCTTGGCGGGTTTGGCGGCACGGCTGGCCCGCAGATGGAAGTTGAAGGCGAGCAGATTGCGATTGATGCCGATGGTGTCGCCGCAGCGCTCGAAGATGCCGAAAGCATTGTCATCATCCCGGGTTACGGCATGGCGGTGGCACAGGCTCAACAAAATGTTGCAGAACTTACCCGACGGCTTCGGGCGAAAGGCAAAACTGTGCGCTTTGCAATCCATCCCGTTGCTGGTCGGCTTCCCGGGCATATGAACGTGCTTCTTGCCGAAGCCAAAGTACCCTATGACATCGTCCTCGAGATGGATGAAATCAATGATGATTTTCCAAGCACTGATGTTGCCATTGTGATTGGCTCTAATGATATCGTGAATCCAGCAGCACAAGACGACCCGAACAGCCCAATTGCCGGCATGCCTGTTCTGGAATGCTGGAAAGCAAAACAGGTTTTCGTGTCAAAGCGCGGCCAAGGCACCGGATATTCAGGCATTGAAAATCCGCTGTTTTTCAAAGAGAACACCCGCATGTTCTACGGTGATGCCAAGGCGTCACTTGACCAGCTTTTGGTTGTTATTTCGGGGCATTGACCCGTTACCATAACCGCCTAACAAAAAGGCAGCCCTGATTTGACGGGCTGCCTTTTTTTGATCTGTTCTACGTCAGTCGGTTTTATCTTTTGCCTGATCTAGGCGGTATATGGCGCAATCAGATTGTCGGGAAGCCCGACTTTGCTGGCAGCCTGCCTTTGCCGTTCGGCCAAGGCATCAACCGAGAAATCATCAATCAGCTCATGGAATAATTCATGCCAATTCACTTCGGCACCAAGATGCATGAAGACTGATCCAAGCCCAACAGCCGCCCGATCGGTCAGCACAAATTCACGCGGCGGTTTGATCCCGCCAATGCGTTTCAATTCAGTATGAACCTTGCCAGCCAGATCACGTCCCGCCTTGCCACCACGCATTTGCTGGATTGGGCGAACCCGATCTTCAAGAAGCGGCGCATAAATAAATTCGGCCCACATATTCAAAACATCAATCGCTTCATTATCAAGCCCGACAAACCCCCAGCGTTCATATGCATCGACTGCCTGATCACGGTTATTATCGCGAAGCGCCTTATATAGCTCGATCACACCAGCGACAAATTGCGGCCGGAATAGGCGGATTGACCCGAAATCCATAAGATTGATGCTGTTATCCTTGGCGATTGAATAATTACCAAGATGCGGATCACCATGAATAACGCCATAATAATAGAATGGCACATACCAGACCCGAAACATGGTTTTCGCAATTTCATTTCGCGTGGCCTGATCGGGATTGGTCTCAAGAAAAGCCATCAACCGCTGGCCTTCAAGCCAGTTCATGGTCAAAAGCCGGTTCGTTGATAATTCGGGGATATGGCTTGGTACCTGCACTTTTTTCTCATCAGCAAGCATATGCTGATAAAGCTGCATATTCATGGCTTCGCGCCGGTAATCAAGCTCTTCCAAAAGCCGCTCGGATAATTCGTCATAGATATCCGATGTCGAAATCGCCGAATCATAACGCTCATAGAGCTGAAACAGCAATTTCAGCTGTTTTAGGTCGGCTTCAATGGCCGAGTGCATATCGGGATATTGTAATTTTACCGCCAATGGCGCGTTATCCAGCCCCATCGCCTGATGAACCTGTCCAAGCGATGCCGCCGATACCGCATCACGGCTAAAGCTGTTAAATTTCTGCTGCCAATCAGCGCCAAGCTCGGCCGACATGCGGCGTTTGGTAAACAGCCAGCCCATTGATGGTGCATCGGCCTGCAAACCGGCCAACTCTTCGGCATATTCAGGCGGCAGCGCATCGGGGATGGTTGATAGAATTTGCGCCACTTTCATGATCGGACCTTTTAGCCCGCCAAGCGCCTGCCGCAAATCCGCCGCATGTTTGCCGCGATCAATTTCCCAGCCAAGATAGCGTTCGCCTGCAACCCGCGCCGCAAGACCGCCCATCGTCGAGGTTACTTTCGCATAACGGCGGATACGGCCGCCAAACTGCCGGTCGCTGGCCGCATCATGATCACCGCTCATTGCCATTATTTTAGTCCTTCCAACTCGTCAATCATGCCACTAATCATATCCAGCCCAAGTGACCAGAAAGCAGGCTTACTGGCATCAAGGTCAAAATGTTGCAATGCCACATCATAACGTTCGGTGCCGCCAGCCTTTAGCAGGTTTTTATAATTCTGGATAAAAAGATGGTCGGTTTTGCTGGCCTGCGCCAATTGATATTTCTGCCAAAGCGCATTGACCAGACAATCGCCAAAAGCATAGGCGTAAACATAAAATGGCGTATGGATGAAATGCGGCACATAGCCCCAGATCGGCCGATAATCATCGCCAGTTTTAATCGCTGGCCCGAGGGCAGCACGTTGGGTTTCCATCCAGATATCAGAAATTTCATCGGCCGTCAGCTCGGCTTTGGCACGCGCCTGATGTAATTCGGTTTCGAAATTATGAAACGCAATCTGCCGAACAACCGTATTCAGCATGTCTTCGACCTTGCCCGCCAGCAATAGTCGCCGCGACTCGGCATTTGTTTGGCTATCGACAAGCTGGCGAAAGGCCAGCATTTCGGCAAATACCGACGCTGTTTCGGCAAGGGTAAGCGGGGTATCAGACATCAAATAGCCCTGATCGGCCGCCAGCACCTGATGGATGCCATGCCCCATTTCATGCGCCAATGTCATGACATCACGCGACTTTCCGGCGAAATTCATCAAAATATAGGGATGCGCTGATGGCACGACTGGATGCGAGAACGCCCCCGAGCTTTTGCCCGCCCGCGGCGCGGCATCAATCCAGTTCTGATCAAAAAAGGGCAAAGCAATCTTTGCCATTTCAGGATCAAAGCCATGAAAGGCATCAAGCACAATCTGTTTTGCTTCACCCCATTCATAATGCCGGTCATCATCCCCTGGCAATGGCGCATTGCGATCCCACCAATCGATTTGCTTTTTGCCCATCCAGCCAGCTTTGAGGCTGTAATAGCGATGCGACAGATCGGCATTGCGGTCATTGACCGCCTGCACCAAAGCATCGACGACATTATCATCAACATCATTTGCCAGATTGCGCGACGACACGGGCCGCGCAAAGCCGCGCCAGCCATCTTCGATCTGCTTATCCTTGGCGATGGTATTGATCACCAGCGACAGCAATCTTTGATGATCTTTCAAGGTTGTTGATAGTGACTGGCCTGCCTCTTTGCGTTTGGCTGCATCCGTACTGGACAGCGCATCCAGAATTTCGGCTTCGGTTACGTCAGTGCCCTGAAAGGCAAAGCGCATTGCCGTTGTTGTTTCATCAAATAACCGCACCCATGCCCCGGCACCCGTTGGCGCGCGTTCGGCAATCATTTTTTCAATCTCGTCAGACAATTGGTAGGGCGCCATTGCCCGCACCCGCCGTAACCACGGCGCAAAACGTGCCAAACCGGCATCGTCAAGCAAACCATCAATATGATCTTGATCAAGGCGCGCAAGCTCAAGCTCAACAAATAAAAGCGCCGCGCCAATTTCTGATCCGGCTTCGCGCACCGATTGGTGATGCTTGGCAATTGCCGGATCATTTGTGTTTGCCGCAAATAGCAATTGTGCGTGGCTTTGCACCTTGCCTAGCTGTTCGAGAATCGTCTCATAGGCGGTGATGACAGTGGCAAGCTCGGCCCCTGACATAGTGGCAATCTTACCCTGCCAATCAGCCGCAAGCGCCAACGCGTCCTTACGGCAGGCAGCAATATCGGTTTGCAATGCGGGGGAATCAACCCCGTCATAAAGGTCACGCAAGCTCCAAATTGGACAGGAATCAGGCATATCAAAGCTTCACTTTTCTAACAGAACAAAACACAGGCACAAAACACAGGCACATCAAGGGCATTTCCAGACCTTCTGTTATATGAGCATAGGTAAGAGCTTTCTCAAGGCTGTTTTTCAAACCTTTTGGATTTATCCCTTCGAAATTTGCTGCACTCTTGCCCCATAATCTAAATTGCGTTAGCGTTTTTCTGCTCGATACATGAGGGGGGAGAGATTGTTGGCCACCAAATGGGCGGTAGCAGCAACACCGAAGGAGCAAACCCCCAGAAACTCTCAGGTAAATGTACTCTTTCATGTGAGCACTCTGGAAAGTGACACGGCAGTGTCCACCGAAGGGGAAAACTGGTGATCTAATGAACCAGCCAGAATCGGCAAAAGGTTCAAATGATCGGCCAATCAGGTCACTATAGTCCGTGATTGGAAACAGCTAATCTCTCAGGTTCCGCGACAGACGGGGCGAATACCATTGACTGGTATTCACTTTTGACGCGTGACCAAAGGATTAGAACAGTGGAAACACAACGAACCCCACTTTACGATTTTCACATTGCCAATGGCGCCCGCATAGTGCCTTTTGCCGGGTGGGATATGCCCGTTCAATATGCGGCTGGTATCAAGGCCGAACATTTGGCAACGCGCGATGGCGCTGGATTATTTGATGTATCGCATATGGTGCAGGTCGAATTATCCGGCCGCGGCGCCGATGCCTTTTTTGAACGTCTAACTCCAACCGATATTGGCGCAGTCACCGAAGGGCGCGTTCGCTATTCAATGCTGTTGAATGACGCTGGTGGTGTTCTTGATGATTTGATGGTGGCGCGGCTTGATGGCAGGCTGCATCTTGTTGTTAATGCCGGTCGCGCCACGCATGACATTAATCATCTTCACCAGAATCTTGACGATACCACCAAGATGGATGTGCATCATGACAAAGCGCTTTTGGCCCTTCAAGGCCCCAATGCGGCTCGGGTTCTATCCAGTCTTGGTCTTGATCTTGACGGGTTCCGCTTCATGGATATCCGCCATTTCACGCTTGGCGCCATTCCGCTTGTGATAACACGGTCTGGCTATACTGGTGAAGACGGGTTTGAAATTTCCATGCCCGCCAAATCAGCCGTTGATATAGCTGAAGCCCTATTGGCGACAGGCACTGTCACGCTTGCCGGTCTTGGCGCCCGCGATACATTGCGCCTTGAAGCAGGCCTGCCGCTGTGGGGGCATGAGCTTGACGAAACCATTACCCCGACAATGGCGGGGCTAAGGTTTGCCCTTTCAAAAAAGCGACGTGAGGCGGCTGATTTCCCCGGCGCCAATATCATTCTTGATGAATTTGCCAATGGCCCGAAAAGACGGCTTGTCGGTTTATTGGCAAGCGGCGCACGTCCGGTTCGCGATGGTACAAACCTTCTTCATGATGGCGTTGACATTGGCATCATCACATCGGGCGGCTTTGCGCCAAGCCTTGATCGCCCTGCCGCGCTTGGGTTTGTTGACACTCATCTTGCCCATGACGGCACCATCCTTGCCGCCGCCACAAGAGGCGGTGAAACCCCCATTACCGTGGTGAATTTGCCACTCGTCCCACATCGCTATTTTCGCGGTTAGACATATTCAAGCCATAAGGAGACAACCATGCTTAAATTTTCTGAAGATCACGAATGGGCCAACCTTGATGCCGATATTTGCGCGGTTGGCATTTCACCGCATGCGGTTGAACAGCTTGGCGATATCGTTTTTGTTGAACTGCCCGATATTGGGCTGGCTGTTAATAAAGGCGATGCAGTGGCAGTATTTGAATCGGTCAAGGCGGCATCAGATATCTACAGCCCTGCCGGTGGTGAAATCATCGAGGTCAATAATGCGCTTCTTGACGATCTGACCGCGATCACGCCGGAAAGCGCAATGGCCAATTGGCTTTTCAAAATCAAAATCAATGATGCTGGCGACCTTGAGTCACTGATGGATGAAGCCGCCTATAATGCCATGATTGGCTAACCGGCATCCCTCCATAATTTTACGGCAATCTGGCCTGACCGACCTTTGCCGTTCTTGCCCGAAACGGGTCGTTATTTTTGAAAGGACGCATTATGTTATCACTTCCTTTGCCGCAAGCCGCCTTTGCCAGCCGTCATATCGGCATTAATGACACCGATATCGACAAAATGCTTGATGCGGTTGACGCCGCCTCGATGGCGGCCTTACTGGATTCGGTGATTCCCGAAAATATTCGGCGCCAAAGCAAAATGGCATTGGCACCCGCGCTTTTGGAACATGAAGCATTGGCTGAATTAAGGGGCTTTGCCGCCAAAAATCAGGTCAAAACATCACTCATCGGGATGGGCTATTATAATTGTCATACTCCGCCGGTGATTCAGCGCAATATTTTGGAAAATCCGGCTTGGTACACCGCCTATACCCCCTATCAGCCGGAAATTTCCCAAGGGCGGCTTGAGGCGATTTTGAATTTCCAAACGATGATCATCGACCTAACCGGAATGGATATAGCCAATGGTTCGCTTCTTGATGAAGCCACCGCCGCTGCCGAAGGCATGGCGCTGGCAAGCCGTATGCATAAACCCAAAGGCAATCGCTTTGTCGTTGATCCAGATACGCATCCGCAAACCATTGCCATTTTGAAAACCCGTGCCGAACCGCTTGGCATCATCATTGATGTCCAGCCCATTGGCGCATCATTGCCCGATAATTGCTTTGGCGGGCTGCTTAGTTATCCGGGCAGCTGCGGCGCCATTCGTGACCTATCTGGCGAGATTGCCACCATTCATGATGGCGGCGGCTTGGCGGTTGTTTGTGCTGATCTTTTGGCGCTGACCCTGCTCACACCGCCGGGCGAAATGGGCGCCGATATTGTGGTTGGCAGCGCGCAAAGATTTGGTGTGCCATTCAGCTTTGGCGGGCCACATGCGGCTTATTTTGCTTGCAGCCAAGCCTTGCAACGGTCAATCCCCGGACGGTTGGTCGGGGTGTCGCGTGATTCCAACGGCCGCCCCGCTTACCGGCTGGCATTGCAAACCCGCGAACAGCATATCCGCCGCGAAAAAGCCACATCCAATATCTGCACTGCACAGGCCCTATTGGCCATTATGGCAAGCTTTTATGCGGTTTGGCATGGGCCAGAAGGGCTGCAAAACATCGCTGCCCATAGCAACCGGCAAGCACGTCGTTTCGCCGCCGCAATGATGGCGGCTGGCCGCACGATTCGGCATCAAACATTTTTCGACACGGTCGTGATCGAAGCGGCCGATGATCGTGACGCGCTAATGGCGGCGGCGGTGGCGGCTGGCTTTAACCTTCGGCAATTGGATAATGCAGTTGCGGCCAGCTTTGATGAAACCATTGATGATGTCGCCCTTGCCGCCATCATTACCGCGCTTGGCGGTGGTTTAAGTGATGATCACATTGACAGCATTCCATCACAACTTGTCCGAAGCAGCCCGTTTTTAACGCATCATGTGTTTCATCAATACCGCTCGGAAACTGAATTGCTGCGCTATATGCGCCGGCTTGCCGATCGTGANCTTGCGCTTGACCGCTGTATGATTCCGCTTGGATCCTGTACGATGAAATTGAATGCAACAGCCGAAATGATGCCAATCACATGGCCCGAATTTGCCAATATTCATCCCTATGCGCCTGATGACCAAACNAGTGGCTATCGTGAGATGATTTCGCGGCTTGAAGAGATGCTGTGCCAATGCACTGGCTATGCCGCAATGTCATTGCAGCCAAATGCAGGCGCGCAAGGCGAATTTGCCGGATTGCTGGCGATTTCACGCTATCATCAATCACGCGGCGATTATGACCGTAATATTTGTTTAATCCCATCATCGGCGCATGGCACCAATCCGGCATCGGCGGCAATGGCCGGTATGAAAGTCGTTGTGGTNAAATGTGATGCAAATGGTGATGTCGATCTTGATGATTTGCGCGCCAAGTGCGCCCAATATGAAACAAATCTTGCTGCCTTGATGGTTACCTATCCATCAACGCATGGTGTGTTTGAAGAAGCCATTGCATATCTTTGTGAAATTGTGCACAAGGCAGGTGGGCAGGTCTATGTCGATGGCGCCAATTTGAATGCGCTTGTTGGCCATTGCGCCCCGCCTGAATTTGGTGCCGATGTCAGCCATCTCAATCTGCATAAAACCTTTTGTATCCCGCATGGCGGCGGCGGCCCGGGCGTTGGCCCAATCGGTGTTGCCGCGCATCTGGCGCCATTTCTGCCCGGATCACCGCTTGACGGCATTGGCGCTGTTAGCGCCGCGCCATTTGGATCAGCTGGCATTCTTCCCATCACCTATGCCTATATTCGCATGATGGGGCCAGATGGGCTTGGCGCTGCCACTGCGGCAGCAATCTTGTCAGCCAATTACATTGCCCAGCGGCTGGCCGGTTCCTATCCGCTGCTTTACACCGGCCGGAATGGGCGTGTTGCGCATGAATGTATCATTGATATCCGGCATATTCAGGATGCGCATGGCATCAGCAATGAAGATATTGCCAAACGGCTGATTGATTACGGCTTTCACGCGCCAACCATGTCATTTCCGGTTNCTGGCACTTTGATGATCGAGCCAACCGAGTCTGAATCACTTGCCGAAATTGACCGGTTTTGTGATGCCATGATTGCGATTGCCGCTGAAATCCAATCGGTTGCTGATGGCATATGGCCAAGAGACGATAATCCATTGGTCAATGCACCACATACCGCCGATGACATCATGGATGATGACTGGACGCACCCCTATAGCCGCAAGCAGGCTGGTAACCCTGATGGCAATCACCAGGAAAACAAATATTGGCCGCCGGTAAACCGCGTCAATAATGCCCTTGGTGATCGGGCGCTAATGTGTGCCTGCCCGCCAATGGAATTTTGGGAACAGCAGGCCGCCGAATAACGGCTACAGCGCGAAAAGTGCCAATGTTTCCTCCCGCGTGGCCGGCTGACACGTTTCAGCCAGCTGGCGGATTAGGGCAGCATTATTTGGCGCCAAACTCCCATCTTTNAGATAGAGGTTATTTTCAAAGCCAACCCGGCAATGGCCGCCACTGGCAATCGCATCGGTCATAACGTCAAATTCACGATGCCCAAAAGCGCAGATTGACCANCTTGCCATATCGTTCAGCCCATCAGCGATNAATGGNTTCATTTCGGCAGGGTCAGACTGGAAATTACCGCTATAGCGGCCAAGAACCAAAAGCAGATGAGGCCGCGCATCTGGCAGAATACCATCAGCCATCGCCACGCGGAACCGCTGCAAATCATCAAGATCATAAAGGATATGTTGAATATTTATCTGTTCAGCAAGGCTTTGGTGATAGAAATGCTTGGCAAGGGCGCGAGCGGCCTCGCCATTATCACCAATCATTTCACGAAAGCCGACTGACACAAAATCAGGCTTTAGGGCAAACACCAAATCGGCCTGTTGGTCAGGCGTGTAAATACCAACAGCCTCAGTGGTGATCTGCACAAGCATTTCCGGCACTTCCTGCCGCAACCCATCAAGCAGTTGCCGATACCGAACCGCGTCAAGAAGATGTTTGCCATCATCATCCCGAACATGCGCATGAAGGATACTTGCACCAGCCGCGTGACATTCCTTGGCTGTGGCGATCGTTTCCGCAATCGTGACCGGAACGGCCGGATGGTCAGTTTTTACTTTGCGCGCGCCGTTCGGTGCCGCCATGATGATTGTTGGTCGGGTCATCGTCATCCTCAAAAAAAACTAAACGCACGCCGGAAAAAGGCGCAGATCAGATCGCATCACAAAGCCGGATGCTGGAACCATATGCTAGCATCGACAAATCACAGGTCAAGGCGCTAGCCATCGCAACATCGCTGAAAAACCTATCGCCCACTATAGGAATATATGCTAATGATTTGGCGTTATTTGGCTTTGGGCTTGCCCCGATAATCTGTTTCCCTTGGGCGCTTTAGTGACAACGCTATGCATACTGCCTGCAACGAGACTGACCGACATGTCTGTGAAACCTGAAATCAGTGACTTTATTGCCCTCAAAGGCCAACGCAAAATTGTGTGCCTAACCGCATATAGCGCACCGATGGCGCATGCGCTTGACCCGCATTGTGACCTCCTGCTTGTTGGCGATTCCGTGGCGATGGTCATCTATGGCATGGACACAACGCAAAATGCCGATCTTGATATGATGATTAGGCATGGTCAGGCGGTTATGCGGCGGCGGCAATCNGCGCTTGTGGTGATTGATCTTCCTGCTGGCAGCTATGAAAATAGTCCGGCGCAGGCCTTGGCTAGCGCCGCCGAGATTATGGCCAAAACCGGCGCTGATGCGGTCAAGCTTGAAGGCGGCAGTGATCTTGCCCCCCATGTCAAATGCCTTGTTGATTCAGGTATTCCGGTGCTTGGCCATATCGGGCTATTGCCGCAGCATGCTGTTGCTGGGGCCGCTTTTCGCATCACCGGACGAAGCGATGAAGAATCAGCCCAGCTTCATGCCGATGCTGATGCCCTGGTTGCGGCTGGCGTTTTTGGCATTGTCATGGAAGGCGTGATTGAACCGGTTGCCGCATCAATTGCCCAATCTTGCGCCGTGCCAACAATCGGTATTGGTGCCTCGGCTGTTTGTGATGGGCAAATTCTTGTGACCGAAGATGTGCTTGGTCTATATGACGCCTTTACCCCGAAATTCGTTCGTAAATTTGCCAATCTTCAAGATGATATTGGCGCCGCTGCGGCTGGCTATCGCGCCGCGGTTATTGATGGCAGTTTTCCAACGAGGGATCATCTTTTCTGGCCGAAAAAGACCTGACCTCAGGCAGGGCATATCGATGAAGATTCTACATAGCAAAGCCGAAGTTACCGCCGCCACAATTGCCTGGCAAGGCGCCGGTGAAACGGTTTGTCTTGTGCCGACAATGGGAAATATTCACCAAGGCCATCTTGCGCTGATTGCTGCGGCGCGCAAAACCGCCTCGCGCGTCATTGTCAGCATCTATGTGAACCCAACGCAATTTGGCGCTGGCGAGGATTTTGATCACTATCCCCGCACGCTTGACGCTGATTGCGCGGCAATCATTGCATCGGGCGGCTGTGATGCCATTTATGCACCTGCCAATATGTATGATGATGGCCATGCCACCAGCATTGTTCCAGCCGGTGTTGCGCTGGCGATGGAAGGCCAGACAAGGCCGCATTTTTTTACCGGCGTTGCCACAGTTGTTTTGAAACTATTCACCCATATCCCTGCCAATTTCGCGATTTTCGGCGAAAAGGATTACCAACAGCTTGCGGTGATCCGGCAAATGGTTCGCGATCTTGATCTGAACATCACCATTCTGGCGCAGCCAACAATTCGGGAAACAGATGGTTTGGCATTATCGTCGCGCAATCATTATCTAAGCGTGGCCGACCGCAAACTGGCGCCACGGCTTTATGCCGAAATGCAGGAAACCGCTATCCAGATTACCAAAGGCATGCCAGTTGATGCGGCCTTGGCAAATGCCAAAACAAGGCTGACCAAGGCTGGCTTTGGCAAGATTGACTATTTTGATTTACGCCATTCGGACAGTCTGGAGCCCGCAGAGTCACAGGCGCCAAACTGCCGGATTTTTGCCGCCATCTGGCTTGGTAAAACGCGATTGATCGATAATTACGCCCTTTGACGGTGATTTTATCATTTGTGCTTTTTGTTCAGCCCCTCAATAATGGCCAGATCGGGCATGATGATGCCTCTATGTGAAGGAGCGCTGGATGCAGCCGCAAGACCAAAATAGCGATCAGAACCAGACGGCCAAAATCGCCGCGGCGATTAAGCTGCTGATTGCCAGCTATGATGCTAGCGGCAGTTTGCTGATTTGTGGCAATGGCGGCAGCGCGGCCGATTGTGAACATATCGTTGGCGAATTGATGAAGGGGTTTTGCCTGCCGCGGGCATTATCAGCGCATGATCGCGACCGATTGACGGCCATTTGTGGTGATGATGCGGCGCGTCTTGGTGAAAAGCTTCAATATGGATTGCCAGCCCTGTCACTTGTCAGCCATTCATCCCTGATTACCGCGATTGCCAATGACCTTGATGGTGATTTGATTTTTGCCCAGCAAATATGGGCAATGGGCAAAGCCAATGATGTTTTGCTTGCCATATCAACATCGGGAAATTCTGAAAATATCCTGCTGGCCGCAAAGACCGCCCGCGCCAAAAACATGAAGGTGATCGGCCTTACCGGTGCTGGCGGCGGCAGGCTAGCACCGCTATGTGATGTGCTGATCGATGTGCCATCTAACGACGTTGCCAGCATCCAAGAAATGCATCTTCCGATCTATCATAAAATTTGCCGCCAGCTTGAATCGCATTATTTCTCCGCCTGATCAAAACCGCGCCGAAATAGGCACCGGCGCATGCGCCAACGCATATCACCAGGCCACAAATCAGATTTTCAACCGGCTGAAGACGCGGCGGGCATTGCCCTCGAAAATTGCCGCTTTGGCTTCGGCATCAAGCGCTATATTCGCATCGATATAGCGCTTGGTATCATCATAATGATGATCGGTTCGAGGGTCGATCCCGCGAACCGCACCAATCATTTCCGAAGCAAAAAGAATGTTTTTTGTCGGGATGACATCAAGCAGCAAATCAATGCCGCGCTGGTGATAAACGCATGTATCAAAATATATATTGCCAAGCACCCGCGCATCCAGATCGCCAAGCCCACGATCCTGCGCAATGCCCCGGAACCGCCCCCAATGATAAGGAACCGCCCCGCCGCCATGCGGAATGATCAGTTTCAATTCGGGGAAATCGGTAAAGACATCTGAAAATAAAAGATGCGTAAAGGCGGTTGTATCACCGCCAAGATAATAGCTTGTGGTGGTATCGAGCGAATGATGACACGCCCCCGATACATGGATCATCGCCGGCACATCCAGCTCGACCATTTTTTCATATAGTGGATACCAATAGCGATCACCAAGACGCGGATCTTTCCACGAACCGCCCGATGGATCGGGGTTTAGATTACAGCCGATGAAGCCCATCTGTTCGACACAACGCGACAATTCGGCAATGCTGGTCTCGAGCGATGTCTCGGGGCTTTGCGGCAATTGACAAACCGGCACAAAATTATCTGGAAACAAGTCACAAACACGCCGGATCAGATCATTACAAAGCTCGGTCCAGGCTTGTGACGTGCTGGCATTGCCAAGATCATGCCCCATCCAGCTTGCCCGCGGTGAAAAGATGGTCAGATCAGTGCCCCGATCCTGCTGCATTTTAAGCTGGTTACTGGCAATTGTGTCACGGATCTCATCATCCGAAATGGTTATATTGCCCTTTTCAAAAAGATGATTTGGGTCATTTGCCAGCAATGCGCGCTGTTCGTTGCGGTAGGTTTCGACCTGCGGCGGCGTTGTTGTGTAATGGCCATGACAATCAATAATCATAATTTAATCTTTCTTTTAAAAATCTTTTATTTCACCCAATATCATGCCGCATGACGACTTGCCTATTACGCCAAAAACATTACGCCAGAGCCTTGTTAAAACCAAGGCCGAAAGCAGGCGAAAATAGCGGTTTCGACAAAGCGCCTGACCTCTGAATAGTTTTGATCCCGCCGCGTTGATGGGCCTTTTTGACGGGCGGCAAGACACCCCAAGCGGCGGCGGTTAGGCGCCACCAGCGGCAAAAAATGGGTGATTTCGATATCCGGCCTTGCCATAGAAAAAGGGCTGGCCGTCTTCGGCCGTGACGCGCCCTCCGGCGGCACGCAAAACCGCATCACCGGCGGCCGTATCCCATTCCATCGTTGGGCCGTATCGCGGATATAGATCAGCCTCGCCAGCGGCAATGAGACAGAATTTTAACGATGAGCCAATAGCGACGGTATTGGTGATCCCCCGCTTTTCCAGCCATAGATTGGTTTGCGCGTCACGATGCGATGCGCTGGCGACGGCGACGGGGCCATCGGCGGGTGGCATGCGAACGCGAATTTGACGGCAGATACCGCCCGAAATTTCAAACGCGCCATTGCCAAGACTGCCAAAAAAAAGCCGGTCAAGCGCTGGCGCAAAGACAATGCCCATCACCGGCTGGCCATTTTTGATAAGCCCGATATTGACGGTAAAGGCGCCATCGCCACGCGCCTTGATGAATTCCTTTGTGCCATCAAGCGGATCAACAAGAAAAAAATCTTGGCTTGGCGCAAGGCTGTGGCTGGTGGCATTTTCTTCGGAAATAATCTGGATTGACGGTGCCAAAGTGGCAATTTCGGGAAGCAGGATCGCTTCGGCAGCATGATCGGCCCTGGTCACAGGGCTGCCATCGGCCTTGATTTCAAGTGATGGATCGCTTTGATAGATTTCCATGATCACGCGGCCAGCATGCTGCACTGGCGCAATCAGCCCTTTGGCAAGGAGCCTGTAGTCAATCTGGCTTTGTCCTTGCCCAAATATTGCCACGAACGCCTTGCCTCCATTTTGCCGAATCCGGCCTTGCCATCTGTGGCGCGCACCCACAAAGCACCGCGCCATTTCATCACAAAATACTATGCCTTGTCACATCTGGCGAGGATAGGGGTAATTGCTATTTTTGGCAAAGCAATGCGCCATATCAGTTGTTATTGATCGCGCCTTGCGCGCCTCGGTAATTTGCTAAAGCTGGGGATTGACGAAGACGCGCTTGACCGCGAGGCGGCGATAAGATTGCTGAACGAGATAAGAACAAGACAGGGTGAATTGAAAACCGTGTTACGGGATATGTAGGGCTTATTTCGACTTGCTTAGGAAATATGATTGTCAATCGACTGAAAATTACATTCGGACACCATTATGAATAGGCATGTGCCGTTGCTTTTTTCAGCCCAGATTCTGCCGATCAAGTCCTTTTTTGAACTCAAGCCTCGAGATCGATTGGCTGCACAGGAAACCAGTCGCAGCTAAGAAATTTCTCTCTTCTCGAACATCAAACTCATATGGGTATAGTTGGCTATCACCCCTAAGCCGTCTTTGAGACATAAATCTTATACTATTGTACAAACCGTTTATTGTTTTGTCGTATTTTATTTTGTTGAGTTTCTTGCCCATATAAACGACACGCTTGCCCTCAATAATGCCCAAGCGCTCAAAGGGAGCTAATTGATTGGAATCTCTGACCATATAATTTTGATTGAATAGATATGTGATGGGCCGGTCGTTGTTTTCGCCGGATGAGCAAGAAAAAATACCTTCAAATTGTTCAGCCCAAGCCGTCTGGCTGAACAGGGTCAGGAATATGGCTGTGAGTAGGGTGCGGGTCATAGAATCTAACCCTCAAAAAGGTCCCCAGTAATAGGAATAGTGTGGCGATCTATTGGATTATACTCTTGTAGCATATGCCTCACGCCATCGAGCCACTCAACGCCCTCTTTGGCGCTTTGCTGCAAAAATTCTGTATCTCGGATGCCCACGCTAAATACCTCGTCATCTTTTGTCATGACGTAAAAATGCTCGACCCCTTCACGGGTGCGTTGGTTAAGAAATTCACGAAGGGTCCGTGTAAACTCGTCATAATGCTCAGGGTTTGGTTTAAAACGTATGATTGATAGCTTTTTCATTGAGTGATCCTCCTCGTAAAACCCTACCACAAAAAAGGCCAGCGCAAAGGCTGGCTGAGTTTAGGGAGGAAGTACGTTAGGTTCACCATTAACCCTGCACCCATATTATGACGGGTTTATGGCTGGTATGGGGTGATTGTGTGATTAACGCCCTCTATCGGGACAAATGCGGGACAAAAGCTAAAAAGCTCACCCAGCAAGCTTAAAAAAAATCTTATAAATAACTGATTTAAATGGTGATCCCGGCGAGACTCGAACTCACTACCTACAGATTAGGAATCTGTCGCTCTATCCTGATGAGCTACGGGACCACAAATCACTTATGCCCGAATTCATAGCGGAATGCCAGCCTGCCAAGGCGGCGTTTTCTGCGGCTTTTTCATGCCATTTTTTCATCTAATTACAGTCAGACATTTTCCCTTCATTGACAAACGCAGCGCTAGGGCGCATAAGTCCGCCAAAGATGTGGCGCGCTAGGGGCGATGCTACCTTCGCGAAAAGCCATGCGCTAGAAAACAAACCAATGTCAGATATGAATCAAGATTCTGCCGAAATTTCGGCCCAAACACCGGCTGTCAACTTTGATAGTTTTGGATTACCCGAGCTTATGCTGGCCACTTTGGCCCGCGAAGGCCTTGTATCCCCAACCCCCATTCAGGAAATGTCGATCCCGCTTTTGCTGGAAGGCAGAGACCTTATCGGCCTTGCCCAAACCGGCACTGGCAAAACAGCTGCCTTTTTGCTGCCTTTGATGACGCATCTTGGCTACAGCGCCGCCGTTAGAGCAGGCCAACCGCCAAAGGCATTGATCCTTGCACCAACGCGCGAATTGGCAAACCAAATTGAACAGAATGTCAGCAAATTATCGGCCGATCTGAATATCCGCCATCTCGCCGTTTTTGGCGGCGCGCGATATGATGCACAAATTCGCGGATTGCGTCGCGGTGTCGATATTGTTGTCGCCACACCCGGCCGTCTTGAAGATCTGATGGATCGCGGGGCATTTGACCCAAGCGGAATCACCCATTTCGTTCTTGATGAAGCTGACCATATGCTCGACCTTGGCTTTTATCCGCCAATCAAGCGTATTGCTGGCAGCCTGCCTCGCAACCGGCAGACAATGCTGTTTTCGGCCACCATGCCGCCCGAGATTGAAACGCTTGCCAAGCAGTTCCTAACCGATCCGGCACAGGTCAAAGCACCGCAAACCGGCATCACTGCCGATAAGGTTACCCAGCGTGTAACATTAATGGCCGAAGGCGATAAACGCGACCGGCTTTGCGATATTTTGAATGAAAAAGATACCGGCCAAAGCCTGATTTTCGTTCGCACCAAACGGCGTGCCGATGCATTGGCGAAATTCATGGAAGTGCGCGGCTTTGCTGTTGATGCACTTCATGGTGATATGCGCCAGACCTTGCGCCAGAAGGTGCTTCGCAATTTCCGCAGTGGTCAATTGCGGGCCTTGATTGCAACCGATGTTGCCGCGCGNGGTATCGACGTTGCTGGCTTGAGCCATGTTATCAATTTTGACCTTACCGACACGCCTGAATCCTATGTNCACCGTATTGGCCGTACCGGCCGTGCGGGCCTTGGCGGTTTGGCAATTTCATTTTGTGCGCCAGATGAGCGGAATAAGCTTGGCGCCATTATTGCCGCCGTTGGGCCGCGTGTTGAGCTGTTTGAACTTGATGGCACACCGGTAACCGATTTTAAAGCCGGTGGTGGCGCATCGCGTGGTCGACGTCGCCCACCGCAGGGCGCGCGTGGCCGCAGTGACCGCCCAAGCCGTGATGATCGTCCAGCAGGCGGCCGTGGCCGTCCCGAGCGTCGTGATGATCGCCGTGATGATCGGCCGACAGTCGGACGTGGACGCCCAGCTGGCAAGCCAGCCGATGGTGACCGCCGGCAAGCGCGACCAGCCGGTAGTGGTCGTCCTGAAGGCGGCAATCGTCCAAACCGCGATGGTTTTGCAAGACGTGATGATCGTCCAAACCGTGATGAGCGGCCTCGCCGTGATGATCGGCGGGATGATCGGCCAAATCGTGACTCGCGACCAAATCGTGACGGCGGCTTTAAAGGACGCGATGACCAGGCCCGCCCAGCGCGTGGCGGCAAGCCATCATTTGGTGACCGGCCAGCGCGTGGCGACAAACCATCATTTGGTGATAAGCCAGCGCGCGGCGGCAAGCCGTCATTTGGTGACCGGCCAGCGCGTGGCGGCAAGCCGTCATTTGGTGATAAGCCAGCGCGTGGCGACAAACCATCATTTGGTGATAAGCCAGCGCGTGGCGGCAAGCCATTTGGCAGCAAGCCCGCCTTTAACAAACGTCCGAATTTTGGTGATAAACCAGCGGCGCAAAAGGCCTCATCCGAGCGCGGTGATGGTGACGCAAGACGCGCATCACCCGCCCCGAAAAAGCGTGTTGGCGCAGCGCGGCCAAGCCGCAATGCCACACCACAAGGCGGCCAAGGCACATTGAAACGCCGCCGTTAAGCACAGCTAGGCGATTAGCAAACTGAGTTTGGCGCGGGATAGGCTCAACCAATCCTGCGCCAGAAATGCCGTTGAACAGCAAAAACAATGGCTGATCCGGCACCCATCGCCAGCAGGGCGTAAAACCACGCCCCCATTATGCTGGCGCCACCTGCCTGATCCAGAACATAGCCAACAACCGGCCCGCCAAGCGCACCTCCACCAAACCCAATCATTGAATGAACCGCGAGCAAAGCGCCCCGATCATAGGCATCACCAGCCTCAACCGTTCCGGTAGTCAAGGCGCCTGAATCAAGCATGATAAAACCGTTATAGATCCATAATCCAGCAACCGCGACCCAAACCGGCCCATCAAGACTAAGGGCAACAAGGACGCTGACCAGCGCCGTTGCGCCCCCAATCAACGCAATGACCCGGTGCCGCCCAAAAGCAAGGCATAGACGCGCCCCAAGCAAAGAAGCAAGCATGCCAGTGACCGTAATCAGGCTTACAATCGTTGTAACTGCCCCAATCCCCATGCNGCCATCGGCGCGACTGGCCAAAAATACCAAAAGCGCAAAGCTCCATGTGCGAAAGGCAAATAATTCATAGGTNTGGGTACCATAAGCAAGGATATAGCCAAGCGCGACCGGCTTTCGAAATGCTGGCCGTAAATCCAATGGATGGCGTTTCTTTTGATTGGCTGGTAATGGTGCGATATGGCAGGGCTGAACCAAAAACAGGATCAGCATTGCGGCTAGCACGGCGCCGCCTGCCCCAAGATAGGCCGCCAGCCGCCAATCTGCATAGGCAAGCAAAACTCCCATCAAGGCGAATGATCCCCCCGTACCAATGCCAAAACAGGCCGTATACCACGGCACTGAGCGAACCCGTGCCGCATCATCCAAACGCGCATTCAGAATTTGCAATCCGGGCATATAGGTTCCCGCAAGCCCCGCCCCAACCAAGGCCCAACACGATGCTGCCGACCAGAAATCATGCGCCAATAGCGCAAAGCTAAGACAGCCAGCAGCACCAAAAGCACAACCACCCAAAAAGATCAGCCGTGCATCAACGCGATCGGTCAAACCAACCAAAACGGGCGTTGCAATCAAATAGCCAAGAAAATAAGCACCACTCACCAACCCGATATCCGTATTGCTAAGGCCCCATTCACGGCCAAGGCTTGTCAGGAATACCGGCCAAAGCGCAAAGCTAAGCAATGCCAAAATACCCGCAAGGCTGAGAAGAATTAAAAGATGTGTCGGACGATCACCAGATATCATTTATCACCAAGCGGTAAACCGAGATTCGATCAGGTGGGCAGAAAAGACAAAGGGCAGAGNATACTGNCTGCCCGATTAGAGACCATGATTAAATCATGCTGTTACCGCCTTGCCAAGCTTTGATGCGATCACGGCGAAAGGCAAAAAAAAGCACCGCATGTTGCCATGCGATGCTTTGATAGACATGTCTGACGGGCTTAGCCGCCGAGGAACAACCGGCCAACATCTGGGTTTTCCAGCAGGTCATTACCCATGTCGGCAATGGCTGTTTCACCTGATACCAGAACATAGCCAATATCAGCAAAGGCCAGGCCCTTCTTGGCATTCTGCTCAACCATGATAATGGTTTTGCCATCTTTTTTCTGCAAATCTTCCAGAATCTCGAACACCATATCGATAAAGCGCGGCTCAAGACCAATTGACGGCTCGTCAACCAGCAGAACCTGTGGCTGCATCACCAATGCCCGTGAAATCTCGAGAAGACGACGCTCACCGCCTGACAGAACGCCTGCAGGCTTGTCACGCCGGTCAGCAAGACGGCTGTATTTATCAAATACCATTTCGGCAGCAGCTTTCGCTTCGGCCGGACGGTCTTTCAAAAAACCACCCATCAGCAGATTTTCTTCAACNGTCATTTGCGGGAATACTGACTTATCCTGAAGGATATAGGCAATGCCTGCTTCTGACAGTTTTTGCGATGGTGTCAAGGCGGTTACATCTTTTCCATCAACAATGATCGATCCGGAAAAAATATTGGTAAAGCCAAAGATCGAATGAAGCACAGTTGATTTACCGGCACCGTTCGGCCCAATCAAACACAAAGACTGGCCACGACCAATGCGAAGGCTGAATTCATGCAAAATTTCCATTTTGCCATAGCCTGCCCGAAGGTTGTTAATGGTCAGATAATTGTCTTTATTGGCCAGCTTTTCCAATTCGGCGATTGTTGGTGCATTTGCGGCAATCGACGCCGCTTCACGCGCCACCTGATCAACCGACATCACAACATCAACTGAACCACCGCCATAACCGCTGACGTTTTTCTTGCCTTTTCTCGCGGCTTTGGCTGGTGCCTTTTTAGCAACAGCCTTTTTCACTGGTGCTTTTTTTGCGGCAGCGGCTTTGGCTGGTGCTTTTTTCACGGCAGCTTTAGCTGGTGCTTTTTTCACGGCAGCTTTGGCTGGTGCTTTTTTCACGGCAGCTTTGGCTGGTGCTTTTTTCACGGCAGCTTTGGCTGGTGCTTTTTTCACGGCAGCTTTTTTCACCGGCGCCTTTTTCACAACGACTTTTTTCGGCGCAGCTGCTTTAGATGCTGGCTTTTTCGCTGTTGCCTTTTTTGCCGCAGCAGCTTTCGCAGCGGTCTTTTTTACCGGTTCTTTGGCCATTAGTGCCCTCCAAGATACGCGTCAATAACGCGTGGATCATTTTGCAGTTCTTCTGGTTTGCCATTTGCCAGCATCTTGCCGTTCGACAAACAATAGATATGCGAGGCAAGATTCATAATCACTCGCATATTATGTTCGATTACGCACAAGGTGATGCCAAGCTCTTCATTTGCGCGTCTTAACCGGTCAATCAATCCATTGATCAATGTTGGGTTAATGCCGGCAGTCGGCTCATCAAGAAGAAGGACCTTTGGTTCATTCATCAAAGCCATCGCAAATTCCAGGAGTTTTTGCTGACCAAAGGACAAATCACCAGAGATCAGATTACGCTTGGAATAAAGGCCCACAAACTCAAGCAAATGCTCGGCTCGATCACGGATTTCACCACGACGGCTTGCAAACATTGAATTTTTTGAACCGTCACGATGCGATACTGAAATCTGCATGTTATCGACACAGTCCATCTTCCCATAAATACGGGTCTGCTGGAACGTGCGCAACATACCAAGCCGCGCGATGTCACCAACACGAATCTTGGAAATTTCGGTATCATCAAATTTGATCGAACCAGTATCTATAGGATGATAACCTACAATCGAGTTAAACAGAGTGGTTTTGCCACAACCGTTCGGCCCGATAATGCCCGTGATAGAGCCACGCTCTACTGTCATTGAGATATCGACATTTGCTTTGACACCGCCATAGGCTTTGGAGACGTTATCAACTGTAATAATTGGATCAGCCATTTATGCCTCCTCNTTCGCTTGTGTAGTGGACTGATCGACCGTGATGCCAAATTTTTCAGGATATTTGGTTTGCAACCAACCCATAATACCCTGCTGAAAGTAAACGATGTTTACAATCAGAATCAGACCAAGAGCCACCCACTGCCACCCGAGCAGATAAGTCCAGGTAGTTTCTTTGATAACATGGAACAGAACCGCGCCAAGAACTGGACCCCACAAAGTGCCCTTGCCGCCGAGAAGTGCCATTGCCACCATGAAGATACCAAATGTTGGCGCCGGAAAGGCCACCTCAATCGGCTCGATATAGCCAACCATATTTCCAAATACAGCACCAATGCAACCCATGTAGAAAGCCGCGACACCCCAACCAAATTGTTTGTATTTCATAGTTGGAATACCCATGGCTTCAGCTTTATCTTCATCATCACGGATTGCATTTGCAGCCAAACCAAACTGAGTTGAAAACATCCAGCGGATGGTGAAATGTGACAGAATCGCAAGCACAAAACAGATGATGTAGAAGAAGGTCGACCGATAGTGAATATCCCAAGGGAAAAACGGCATCGAGATGCCAGCGCCACCACCGATTGTATCGATAGTTCCGGCAATCTGCCCTGCCGCAATCGCTACCCCAAGTGTACCAATCGCAAAATATGGTCCACGAAGGCCAAAAACTACAGTGCCTAGTAAACGAGCCAGAATGACACATACGACACCAGCTACAATGATGCCCATTGCCAAACCAGTAAAGTATTGTTCGTCGGTAAATTCTGGCTTAATCGCGCCATATGAAGCGGTATAAAGTCCAATGTCATAGAACATGGACACCTGTATGACTGCAGAAACATACATGCCAACACCAAAGAATGTGATGTTGCCAAGTGAATTATACCCCATCTGGCCACCCGTAATATCCCACGTTGACGCCATTAGAACCATAACCCAAAGAACAGCCATTTGTTGGACATAGTTTGGAAAAAGGATCGGACCAAGAACACCAGACAGTGCAATCGCCAAGTAAAGAAGAGTTTGATTTTTAGTCATTACCGTACCACCTGCCGCTGACGCCGCAATTGAATTTGCCGCCACATAAGAACTCCAAGAAGCATAAAGACCGCCGAAGCAACCTGCCATTCAGCACCAGCAATAATACCAGCATACTGCTCAACCCAACCAAGTGCGAAGCTCATGCCAATCACAGCCGGCAAATTGCCCAGGCCGGCGGCAGTCACAATAGCAAATGTCCGAAGGGAGTAAACGATGCCGTAGAATGGCTGCAGCACCCAGATCATTGAAACAAGAACACCAGCAACGCCACAAATCGAGGCGTTCAATGAAAACGTAAAGGCGAATACATTATCGGTGTTGATACCGAGCACACGTGCAGCACGCGCATCCTGCGCAGTTGCACGGATAGCCTGACCCATGCGAGATTTTTTCATAAAAATTACAACTGTAATCGCGAAAGCTGCCGCTAAGATCAACGAAACGACTTTAACCATAGGTATGGTAACAAAGTCATCAAACATTGTTGCTATCGGAAAATGAGAGTCGATAGTTTGCACTTCTGGGCCATAAATCAGGTTCATTACCTGCTGCAATAAAAGCGATAAGCCAAAAGTTGCAAGGAGTGACACAAACATATCATTGTCAATCACTCGCCTGATGATGGAGATGTAGACCAACCAACCAAACATAAACATGATTACAGCGACTATGGGGATCGACAAAACCGGATGCAAACCCATTTTGTAGAGTGAAAAGGCGACGTAGCCCCCTAAAATAACAAAGTCGCCCTGGGCTAGATTTTTAACGTTCATCACGCCCCAAACGAGAGCCAAGCCATAAGCTGACAGAGCAAAAACAGCACCCACAAAAATGCCGTCCAGTATCATTTGAACATTCATCACCGGCGCATAAACAAACAGCAATTGAAGATTATCTAACATAATTCCTCCAGCCCACATTCATAAGAAAATAGGGAGATGCAAAAAGAGAGGGAAGCCCAAAAGGGCTTCCCGAAAATTATTTGGCCGCAGACTAGTAGTTAACTTTGCGCGGAAAGTCCATATCTTCGTATGTGACAATCGGCTTGTAACTTCCATCAGCCTGAATTTGACGGTAGAACATTGGCTTGGCAATGTTATTACCTTCTGGTGCAAACCGAATATCGCCATAGAAAGTTTCCATATCGGTTGCTGCCAAAGCGTCACGAACCTTGACTTGATCAAAGCTATTTGCACGCTCAAAAGCATCCTTAAATACAAGGACCGCAGCTGAAGCCTGAGCTGTCTGATAAGGCACCTCTGTGTAGCTTGGGTGGACTTTCTTGAAATCTGCGTTCCACTTCGCAGCATCACCAAAGTATTTGTCCTGCTTTGGAAGATTATCCAACCACTGCGTTGGGCACATTACGCCGACAGCTGATTTTGGAAACTTTTCGTGCACCTTTGCAGCCTCACAATGTGTGTAGGCAATAACAGGTGCCTGAATTTTCATTTCTTCAATCTGACGTGCAGCAGTTGCTGCTCCTTTTGAGTGACCTGAAATCAAAAGAATATCAGGCTTCAACGCCTTAAACTTGGTCAGAGTTGCTGACATGTCCGACAAATCGGCAGGCAACTTGTCGTCAATCACAATCTTCATATTGTATTTTTTGGCAACGTCGAGAACACCTGCACGAACGTCAAGTGAGAAACCGTCATTTTCAAATGCCATACCAATACGTAGGTCAGATGGCGATTTCCACCCTGCTTTTGCACGCTGAGCGATAATGTCGAGCACTGGAGCAAGGTAATACTCAGATGTTGACAACACGGCGAACATGTACTTGTAGCCTTGCGTGAACAAAGAGCGCGATGCGCCTTCAGCTTCAACCATTGGCACGCCAAACTTTTCAGTCACCGGCGCAACAGCTTTAGTCAAACCTGTGCCATATGGCCCAAGCATGAATTCAACGCCATCCTGCTGGATCAAACGCTCGGCAAGCTGTGTAGCACGTGCAGGCGTGGATTCATCATCGTAATATTTGACTGAAAGCTTGTAGGACTTACCGCCAACCTTAACGCCACCCATTTCGTTGATGCGATCAACTGCAAAATCATATCCGCGCTGTGTGTGCAAACCATTGGTAGAATATTTACCAGAAAGTGAGATTGCTGACCCAAGGATGATAGTGTCGCCTTCGACTTTCGCCATGGCACCACCGGCAACACCGGCAAC
>JGI26079J46598_1000156_pt1 | contig 27480 bp, 22 predicted proteins | sample SaaInl59LU_5_DNA_FD_46598 | JGI IMG/M metagenome (IMG submission 46598) | reverse complement strand
GGGGCAGATGTTAGCGGGTTATTTCCGTCACCTGAGCTTGAGATAATGTCTTAAAATCTTGATTTTAACTATAGGATTACGGGCAGGTTCTCAGATGGCAGAAACTAAACAAGGCTTGTTGAGAAAAATAATAAAATTTTATTAATGCTCAATCGAACAAGATAAGTTTTCGCTTTAAAATGCTTTTCGCAGGACTATCAGAGTCGCAATTTTTTAGAAGAATCGGCCCATTTGCTTTGATTCGCAACAAGGCAGAGGCAAAATCAATACGGTTTCGCCAAGATCATGTAATCATTTTTACCAAATTAGCCATCTTGGTGTAGTTTGGTGATCCGAATGCCCGACCCAACTGGATAGATTGGCATGATAAAGCGATTTCGTTTCGGCAATGCGGTCGCGCTAACCGCGAAGAACAGCACCACAATTTTTGCCAGCAGCAGCGATAACCGCATCACTAATCGCTTCGATTTCAGCTTCACTCAATGTCGCTTTTTGCGGCGTCAGAGTGATAGTAACGGCAAGCGACTTTTGACCATCACCAATATTTTTGCCCTGATAAACATCAAATAGCTGAATATCAGTTACCAATGGCCCAGCTGCCGATTTTACCGCGCGAAGAAGCTGACTTGCCGGCACATCATCATTAAGAATAAATGCAAAATCACGACTGACCGGCTGGAATGGTGACGTTTTCAAATAGGAACGTGCAGGCCCCCGCGATTTTGCCAATGGTACATCTTCCAAAAACAGCTCAAAGCCAACAAGCGCATTTCGCAGTCCGAAATGCGCGGCCACCTGCGGGTGTAATTCACCAAATTGCGCCAGCAATGTACGGCCCTGTAGCAACCTGCCACAACGCCCCGGATGAAAATAATCAGGCCCTCCCGATTCGATTTGCAAACTGCCACGCCGCACCCCAAGAACCGCAAGCGCGGCTTCGGCATCAGCCTTGGCATCAAACACATCAACGGGGCGACGGCTACCATGCCATTCGCGTGGCGCCATTGCGCCATGCCGGATTGCCGCCGCAGCGGTACGTTGCTGATCAGGTTCATCACCAAGAAAGACCGGCCCAACCTCAAACATCGCAATATCAGCTTCACCACGATCTTGATTGCGGGCGGCAGCTGACAAAAGATTTGGCAAGGCTGATGGGCGCATGATTGATAGGTCAGCGCTAATTGGATTGACCAGGCGCAGACTGGCATCACCGCCCCCAAACATCACCGCTTCTTTTTCGGCAAGGAACGAGAATGTTACCGCTTCGGTCAAGCCACGTTCGGCCATAGCCCGACGCAGCCGCAATGGACGCGCCTGTGCCACATTTACTGCTGGTTGGGCAACAACATGCTCACGCGGCAAATGCACCATCGGCAAATGATCAAATCCATAGACGCGACTGATCTCTTCAACAAGATCGGCAGCGCCGTCAATATCACCACGCCACGGTGGTGGGCTAACCTGCCAGCCAGCCACATCCTCGCGAATGGTAAAGCCAAGACTTTCCAGAATCTCGGCCTGGCGTCCCTTTGGCACGATCATGCCGGTCAGCCGTTCAACCTTATCGTTTGCAAGAAAAACCTCACGCTTCCATTTGGCACCGTCACCAGCGACCACCATATGGCTTGCCTGTCCTCCGCAAATATCCATCACCAATCGCGCCACATAGCCCGACGCCCATTCAGGAGAGGTCACATCAAGGCCGCGCTCAAAGCGAAAGCGGGCATCCGAATGGATATTTAGCTTGCGGCCCGTCGTGGCAACGGCAATCTGATCAAAAATCGCAATTTCCAGAAACATCTTATCGGTGGCATCACTCACGCCAGACCGCTCACCACCCATGATACCGGCAAGATCATCGGGGCCATTCGCATCGCCAATCACCAGCATATCTTCGTCAAGATCATAGGTTTTTTCATTAAGTGCCGTCATGGTTTGGCCGGCTTTTGCCCGACCAATGATCAATTTACCACCGTCGATTTTATCAATGTCATAGGCATGAAGCGGGCGGCCAAGATCGACCATCACATAATTGGTGATATCAACCAAGGCGCTGATTGGTCGTTGGCCAATGGCTGTTAGGCGGTTTGCCATCCATGCCGGGCTGCTGCCATTTTTCAATCCGGTAAAGGCGCGGCCTGATACCAACGGGCATAGATGGGCCTCATCCGGCGCCAGATTCAGATCCCACGATATAGGGCTGTCAAAACTGCCCTCAAGCGGGCTTGTATCAATCGGTTTTAAATGGCCATAACCCGCCGCGGCCAGATCACGTGCAACACCGCGAACGCCAAGACAATCGGCCCGATTGGGCGTAATTGCAATTTCGATAATCGGGTCATCAAGCCCCGCATAGGCTGCAAATGACGCGCCAATAGGCGCATCTGCCGCCAGATCAATAATGCCGTCATGTTCATCAGATAGCTGCATTTCGCGTTCTGAACATAGCATGCCATTTGACAGCTCGCCGCGAATCTCACCGGTTTTCAGCGTCAGATCAATCCCCGGAACATAGGCACCAACCGGCGCAAAAACACCTTTCATGCCAGCGCGTGCATTTGGCGCGCCACATACCACCTGAACAGGATCGCCAGTACCAATATTGACCATACAGACGCGCAATTTATCAGCATTGGGATGCTGTTCTGCCGAAATCACTTCGGCAATCACAAATGGTGCCAAGGCAGCCGCACGATCGACAACTGATTCAACCTCAAGCCCAAGCATGGGCAGAATGTCCAAGATATCAGCCAGCGGCCGATCGGTTTCAAGATGGCTAAAAAGCCAGTCGCGGGTGAATTTCATCAAACAGCCCCCCCAGCAAGACCGGCATGAATTGACGGCGCATCAAATGGCAAAAAGCCGTAATGGCGCATCCAGCGCAAATCGCTATCGTAAAATGTACGAAGATCAGGGATGCCATATTTCAGCATCGCAATTCGCTCGATGCCCATACCAAAGGCAAATCCTTGATATTTTTCGGGATCATAACCGCAATTTTCGAGAACGCGTGGATTGACCATGCCCGACCCGAGGATTTCCAGCCAATCATCACCAGCGCCAATTTTCAGCGCACCATTATCGCGGGTACAGCCAATGTCGACCTCGGCTGATGGCTCGGTAAACGGAAAATAGCTTGGCCGGAACCGCACCGGCAAATCATCAACGCCAAAAAAGGCACGACAGAAATCAATCAGGCACCCTTTAAGATGCCCCATATGAATGCCGTCTCCAATGACCAGCCCTTCACATTGATGAAACATCGGTGAATGTGTGGCGTCATGGTCAGAACGATAGGTACGCCCGGGAACAATGATGCGGATTGGCGGCTCTTTGGCCTCCATTGTCCGAATCTGCACCGGCGATGTATGCGTACGAAGAACCTTGCGTTTGCCATTAGCATCGGCTGGCAGATAAAAGGTATCATGTTCCTGACGTGCGGGATGTTCGGGCGGAATATTCAGCGCGGTAAAATTATAATAGTCAGATTCGATATCCGGGCCTTCGGCAACCTGAAACCCCATTTCGGCAAAAATGGCGATCACCTCTTCAATGGTGCGTGACAATGGGTGAAGCCGTGCATCGGTTTCGGGCCTGCTTGGCAAGGTTACATCCAACCGTTCGGCAGATAATCTTGCATTGAGCGCCGCTGATGCCAGCATCGTCTGTTTGGCGTCAATTGCCGCGGCGATTTCGTCCTTGACCTTGTTCAGCGCCTGACCTGCCTGTTTACGCGCTTCGGCATCCATGCCACCAAGATCGCGCATCATCAACGAAATACGGCCTTTTTTGCCAAGCGAGTCAATGCGGATTGCCTCAAGCGCGTCAAGGCTATCTACGGCACCAATGGCGTCAATAATTTCTGAAGATACGGCATCAAGGCTTTGCATTATGTTTCACCATCGGTCGTCATATGATTCAAAAAGAAGTCGGCTTAAAAAAACGANCCGCCGTGATCGCAGTGGCCAGATCAATCATGGTCAAAACCAATCATTTTTTCTGGCACCGGTCAACACAACGGCTCGTCTGTCGTCTCGAATTTTGGGATGATCCCTAGCTTGCCGCTTTTGACCGCTCTACCAGGGCCTCAAATGCGCGTGGCTCATTCACCGCCAGATCAGCAAGCATTTTGCGATCGACTTCGATTCCCGCTTTGATAAGGCCGCCCATCATCTGTGAATAGGTTACACCATATAGGCGTGCAGCAGCATTGATCCGCTGGATCCATAAAGCGCGAAACTCCCGCTTACGCACACGCCGGTCACGATAGGCATACTGACGTGCCTTATCGACGGCTTGGGTAGCGGTTCTGAATGTGTTTTTACGACGTCCGTAATAGCCTTTTGCCGCCTTGATTACCTTGGCGTGCCGGGCGTGAGTCGTGGTACCTCTTTTAACGCGTGCCATTTACCAGCCTCCGTTAAGCGTATGGAAGGAAACGTTTAACGATGCGCGCATCCGCATCGCACAAGATCATGGTGCCACGAGCTTGACGTTTCATTTTCTGGGAACGGCGACGTAGGTTATGGCTTAGGAAGGCAGCAGAGCCGCGAACCTTGCCATTTGCGGTCAAGCGAAATCTCTTTTTCGCACCGCTTTTGGTCTTCATCTTGGGCATTTTGACCTCTTTCTTCGTAAAAGGAAGCTTTTCCGCGTTAAACCCGAAGATTCAGGCGGAAAAGCGATAAACCGGCCGGGCATGCCCTGATTTTTCAGGCCCGGACGCGATATCGAACGCTAAGTGAGCGGGTTATATAGGCAAAGACTTGTGGAATCAAGCCCTGATCCTAATGATCGTCAAATTCTCAACAGCCAAAAATTCTGGCTTCAGCCCTATTTTGGCGCCAAAACCATGATCATCTGGCGACCTTCCATTTTTGGCATCGCCTCGACCTTGGCAAATTCATCGGTTTCATTGCGCACCCGTGTCAAAACGATTGCACCAAGATCCTGATGCGCCATTTCGCGGCCACGGAAACGAAGCGTTACCTTNACCTTATCGCCGCCACTCAGGAATTTCTGCACACTGCGCATTTTGACCTGATAATCATGCTCGTCAATATTCGGGCGAAGCTTGATTTCTTTGACCTCGATAATCTTTTGCTTTTTACGCGCTTCATTGGCGCGTTTCTGCGCTTCATATTTATATTTGCCATAATCAAGAATCTTGCAAACAGGCGGGTCAACATTGGGCTGTACCTCAACCAGATCAAGGCCAAATTCTTCGGCCTGACGTATTGCTTCTGATGTATCTAGAACCCCAAGCTGGGCACCTTCTGGATCAATGCAGCGTACTTTTGGCGCACGGATGGCGCCATTCACGCGCGGGCCGTCCAAAACGGGCGGCGTATTACTATGTGGACGTGCTATTTAACTCTCCTATAGCGGTCAAAAACATTCAAATGTGATCAAACCAACATCGACACGGCTTGATCAGGTTATTTATTACCAAAAACAGCGGATTAATACCAGTTTTTTCGATTTATCCAATGGGCAACCATCATATATGCGTTTTTTCAGCGCCAGCCTCGGACTTTGCGACCATATCGGGGGCAAGACTCTCGCTTTTCAAAGTCGCCAGAGCTTCGGCCATATCAATAACCTGCTGCTCATTNGATCCAAGGCGGCGCAGGGCAATTGTTCCGGCTTCGGCTTCACGCCCGCCAACCGCCAAAATGAATGGCACCTTCATCACGCTATGTTCACGCACCTTATAGCTGATCTTTTCATTGCGAAGATCGGTTTCCACACGCAAGCCAAGGGCGGCGGCGGCATCGGCAACCTCGCGGGCATAATCATTGGCCTGATCGGTAATCGACGCCACCACAATCTGCACCGGCGCCAACCATGCGGGCATGCGACCAGCATATTGTTCAATCAAAATGCCAATCCAGCGTTCCATTGACCCCAAAATCGCACGATGCAACATCACCGGACGATGCCGATTACCATCTTCGCCAACATATTCGGCATCTAGACGGTCAGGCAGAACAAAATCGACCTGCAAAGTACCGCATTGCCAATCACGACCAATCGCATCACGAAGCACAAATTCAAGCTTTGGCCCGTAAAAAGCGCCCTCACCCGGATTTAAAATCGTATCCAGCTTTGCCGCCTTTGTCGCATCGGTCAGGGCCGCTTCGGCGCGATCCCATGTGGCATCATCACCAGCGCGCACATCCGGCCGGTCAGAAAATTTCACCCGAACGTCACTAAAGCCGAAATCAGCATAGATTGATTGCAACAGCGAACAGAATTTCACCGATTCAGCGGTAATCTGGTCTTCGGTACAAAAGATATGCGCATCATCCTGCGTAAAGGCACGCACCCGCATGATGCCATGCAAAGCGCCAGATGGTTCATTGCGATGGCATGATCCAAATTCGGCCATACGCAATGGCAGGTCACGATAGGATTTAATGCCTTGACGGAAAATCTGCACATGGCAGGGGCAATTCATCGGCTTGAGCGCCAAAGTGCGTTCATCTTCGGATTGCGCGGTGAACATATTCTCACCAAATTTTTCCCAATGGCCCGATGCTTCCCACAGGCTTCGATCAACAAGCTGCGGGGTTTTCACCTCGCTATAGCCAGCCGCATCAAGACGACGGCGAACATAGGCTTCAATTTCACGATAAAGCACCCATCCCTTGGCATGCCAGAAAACNGAACCGGCCGCTTCTTCTTGCAAATGAAANAGACCAAGCTGGCGCCCTAATTTGCGATGATCGCGTTTTTCGGCTTCTTCCAGCATATGAAGATAGGCCGCCAAATCTTTTTCAGTGACCCATGCCGTGCCATAAATCCGTTGCAGCATTGGACGGGTCGAATCCCCACGCCAATAAGCACCGGCAACTTTCATCAATTTGAAAGCATGACCCAGCTTGCCGGTTGATGGTAAATGCGGGCCACGGCAAAGATCAATAAAATCACCCTGCTGGTAGAAAGTGACGGTCTGATCGGCAGGAATCGCCTCGACCAGCTCTATCTTGAAAGGCTCATTATTCTTTTTATAGAACGCAACCGCTTCATCGCGCGTCCAGACATTGCGAATGATGGGCTCGTCACGGTCAACAATGTCATGCATCCGCTTTTCAATGGCGGCAAGATCATCTTCGCTGAAGGCCGTTTCACGGTGGAAATCATAATAGAAACCATTCTCGATTGCCGGCCCGATCGTGACCTGCGTTTCAGGATATAACTCCAAAACCGCTTCGGCCATGACATGCGCGCAATCATGGCGCAATAAAGCCAAGGCCTGCTCGTCTTTGGCGGTGACCAATGACAGCCTTGCATCATTTTCGATTGGGCGCGTCAAATCCCATTCAGCGTCATCAACAACGGCAAGCAACGCAGCCTTGGCAAGACCTGGCCCGATATCGGCAGCGATCGTTGCTGGTGTTACCGGCTGGTCATATGATCGCTGCGATCCATCTGGAAGCGTGATATTTGGCATTATTGTTAAAAACCTCTTATTATCAATGGGGCCAGCGGTCAGTTGGCCGCATCGCCACAAACTTGGCAGACCATAGCTGTACCCTTGCCGAAACTCAAGTACACTGGTGGTTCAGCATGCAAATCTATGGCCAAATTGAATGCCGCCTTCCGGCCAGCAAGACAGGCGCATGGCGTGACCAGCATCACTGCTGCCAAAATCAACATTCCCACATCAGCAATTTATGATTTTGCGTTCCGGTTCGCCGCAGCCCGATCCAACACCCGCCGATAGATTTTGATCGTTTGCCGACACATGGTTTCGGTTGAGAAATTGGCCTCGATATGCTGCCTTGCCGTGGCCGCAAGCATTTTACGTTTGCGCGGGCCGAGATCAAGCGCGGCCTGCAATGCCGCCGCAAGACTATCAGCATCNCCCGGTATTGCCAGCCANCCNGTTTCACCATGCCTAATCGATTCGGTCGCCCCGCCATGATCAAAAGCCACAACAGGGCGGCCCATCGCTTGCGCTTCAAGCGCAACACGGCCGAACGGCTCTGGCGTGATTGACGGCATTGCAACCACATCAGCGACCATCAAGGCCGCCGGCATATCATCAANAAGCGGGGTCAGCCGAAACCGNCCCTCAAGCCCCAATTGCTGTCCAAGCCTGACCAATTCTGACACAAAGGCAGGCTTGCCATCTCCGGCACCAATCATCAAACAGATGAACGGCCGGTCTTTGATCTTGGCCAAAGCCTGCAATAAAATCCGATGACCTTTCCACATGGTGGCACGGGCAGGAAGCATGATCACNGGCACATCTTCAGGGATGGCCAAACCTTCGACAAAATTAACAATCCGCGTTTGATTCACATTACCAGGGTTGAACAAATCAATATCGACACCGCGATGCACCACCGTAAGCCGGTCTTCGACCCCNACATATTGGCTGGTNATCAAATCTTTCACATAATTCGAAATCGCAATCACATGATCCGTTTTCAGCAATTTGCGGTTATAAATCCGTTTAAATGCGGACATGGCGACAAAACGCCCATGAACCGTGCTAACCGTCGCAATGCCAAGCGCCGCTGCAGCCGGCAGCGCAATCCATGCTGGCACACGCGATCGAATATGCACAAGATCAGCATTTTCACGGCTTAGAATGGCTTTTAACTGGCGCCTGACTTGCGGCCAGCGAAACGGGTTTTTGGTATGAACATCAAGCTGGTGATGCGTTGCCCCAAGACGATCAAGATGCCGCACCATTGGCCCACCATGCGAGATAACAACGGCGCGGCCCCCATGTTTTTGGATTGCATCGGCCATTTCAACCGTGCCGCGTTCGACACCGCCACGAACCATCGCTGGCAGAATTTGCACGATCGTTGGCGCGTCGCCGTGGCGCTGTTTTAACAATTTCGATTTCGGTGCTAATATCATTGGCTTTATAAATGGCTATCATTTGCTAGTTTGGTCAAGATTTAATAAGGCGAAAACCGGCGAATGCCAGATCATGAAAGTAGGAAACATGNAATCTCTCGCGTGGNACACCATAAACCAGTCAGGCAGGATCGCCTATAACAGAGTTGCTGGCAAAACACCGGGCATTGTCTTTTTATGCGGTCATGGCTCGGACATGGATGGAAGCAAAGCATTGTTCCTTGAGAGCTGGGCAAAACAGCAGGGCCGGGCTTTTTTGCGGTTTGACTATAGCGGTCATGGCCAGTCGGATGGCGCCTTTCTGGAAACCAATATTTCCGACTGGACGCGTGACGCGATTGCGGTTCTTGACGATCTAACCACTGGCCCTCAAATCCTTGTTGGATCTTCACTTGGGGGCTGGATCATGCTTAATGTCGCGCTGGCGCGGCCTGACCGGATTGCCGGGCTGATCGGCATTGCTGCTGCGCCCGATTTTACCGAAGATTTGATCTGGCAGCCGCTTGACGATGATCAGCGCGACAAGATGAAAAATGATGGCCAGATCGCGATGGAAAATCCCTATGCCGATGATCCGGTAATCTATCCCTATCATCTGATCGAAGATGGCCGCCAGCATTTGCGGCTTCGCGCGCCTTTGGCGATCACCGCGCCGGTTCGCCTTCTGCAGGGCATGAATGATACCGAAGTGCCATGGCAAACGGCAACAAGGCTTGCCGATTGTTTGCAATCTGATGATGTTGTTCTGCATTTTGACAAAACCGCAACGCACCGGTTTTCCGAGCCATCACAATTACAGCTTCTCGAAACGGTTCTGGTGACACTGCTTGATCAGCTTGACCCGAAATAACCGCGATAAACCTTAAAAATCGAGATCGCAATAATGATCTGGCGGGGTCAGGCCAACCACCTGATCACCAAGAAGATCACGAAATGATGGACGTGACTTCATTTTGGCGTACCAGCTTTTGGCTTCGGGGTGGCGGCTCCAATCGATATCACCAAAGAAATCGAGAACCGACAGATGTGCAGCAGCTGCCAGATCGGCAAGCGATATCTGTTTGCCGGTTAGCCAATTTCCCTGTTCGGCCAGCCAGTCAATATAATCGAGATGGATTTGCAGATTGCTCATCGCCGCCCGCATCACCACCGATGATGTCGTGCCTTCACCCGAAAACCGTTTGATAACACGCTCGGACAATAGCGGCGAGCCCACTTCGCGGCTGAATTTATATTCAAACCAATGCACTAGACGGCGGATTTCGGCACGCGCTGGCGCTTCACCCCAAAGCAAATTATGCTGGCTGGAGTCTTCGGTTTCTTCGATAAATTCAGCGATCACCATCGCGCCGCTAATGGCAAACCCGTCTTCGGTGACCAGAACCGGCACATCACCAGCCGGATTAAGCGTTAGGAAATCTTCACTACGCTGCCACGGAATTTCCAGCTTTGGCAAAACCATCAGGCCACGTTCGGCAAGCACAAGCCGGATAAAACGTGACGATGCTGATAATTGATAGTGATGCAAAACCCGCATGAACCCGAAAACCCCTAACCATCAATTGCGACCAATAACGGCCTTCATCCACATAGCATATTATTCCGGCGGCGTAATGCCCCGAACAACAAGCCCACTTGGCAGCAAGCTTGCCAATGCGCCAGGCACCAGCTCACAAAATTGCAGCCGTTCCGGCTCGACAAAGCCCGGCCAGTCGAGATTGTAGCCAACTGCAGGCACAAATCCAAATTTCGGATAATAGTCAGGCTCGCCCGATACCAGAACCAGACGCCATTGCCCCAGCCGTGCAAGCCGCATCCCCTCTTGAACCAATTGTCGGCCAAAGCCTTTGCCGCGAACATGCGGTTGCACCGCAAGCGGGCCAAGAAGCAAAATGGTTTCATCGCCAAGCATCACTTCCCAGAACCGCAACGAACCAACAGCTTGATCATCTTCATAGCCAACAAGACATAGTGCGGCCACCGGCGCGCCCGGGCGCAAAGCCCAAACCGACCGGTCATACCGATTTGGCCCAAACGCCTCGGTCATCAATGCTTCAATGACTGGACTATCTGCCTGTGTTTGCTGCGTAATCTTGAACATCATTATGCTTTACAGAAAAGTAGCAACAGACACAATCGGCTTTTGCATAGCCATTGCAATCAATGATTATGCAGTTTCAGACAGATCTTCTTCAAGCTTAAGCGGCACATCCAAAACCGGAATAATTTCGGTTGGAACGACCTGCCAGAAATTTTGCAAAGCCTGATCCCAATGATTCAAGATGCGTGCGGCAAGGGCGCTTTCGGTCTCGCGTGCATGTTCGGCAACAAGATCACGAAGCTTGTTTTCCCAATGCGGGTGCGCAATCCGGAAAAGCTGCAAGCTTTCCCGATTAACCCGCGATTCAAAATTGCCAGCCTCGTCATAGATAAAGGCCATGCCGCCCGTCATGCCAGCACCGAAATTGTCACCAACCTCGCCAAGGATCACAACATTGCCACCGGTCATATATTCACATGCATTCGACCCGCTTCCTTCAACAACTGCCGTTGCACCGGAATTGCGGACACAAAGCCGCTCGCCAGCCTGACCAGCCGCAAATAGCTTGCCCGATGTTGCGCCGTAAAGAACCGTATTACCGATGATGGTATTGGCACTGGCAACAAACCCAACTGCCGCTGATGGCCGAACGACAATCATTCCGCCTGACAAGCCTTTGCCAACATAGTCATTGGCATCACCAATCACATCAAGGCGAAGACCTTGTGTTGCAAAGGCGCCCAAAGACTGGCCTGCCGAACCGCGAAGCCTGACAAGAATATGCCCTTCACGAAGACCGGTCATGCCAAACCGCCGCACAATATGCGATGACAGCCTTGTGCCGATGGCGCGCTGGGTGTTTTCGACATTGTAAGACAATTGCATCTTGGATCCATTTTCAAGCGCAAGCTTGGCATCAACAACCATTTGTGCATCAAGCGTATCCGGCACTTCGGTACGAGCGCCACCACGGCTGCTGACCAATTCATCCTCGCTATCGGCGCGAACCAGAATCGGATTAAGGTCTAGATCATCCAGCGCGGCATCACCGCGGCTTACCTGCGTTAGCAGATCAGTGCGTCCAATCACTTGCTGCAATGTGGTAAAGCCAAGGCTCGCCAGAATTTCGCGAACCTCTTCGGCAAGGTGGGTAAATAGCTGAACCACCTTTTCCGGTGTGCCTTCAAATTTCGCCCGTAAATCATCACGCTGGGTGCAAACACCGACAGGACAGGTATTGGAATGGCATTGCCGAACCATGATACAGCCCATTGCGATCAATGATGAAGTGCCAATGCCATATTCATCGGCACCAAGCATCGCTGCCATAACAACATCACGCCCTGTTTTCAGTCCACCATCAGTACGAAGCACAACCTTGTTACGAAGATCATTCATCGACAGAACCTGATGCACTTCAGACAGGCCCATTTCCCAAGGCAAACCCGCATATTTGATTGATGATTGCGGGCTGGCACCGGTGCCGCCACCATGGCCAGACACCAAAATCGAATCCGCCTTGGCCTTGGCAACACCAGCGGCAATTGTGCCAATACCGGTCGAGGCCACCAGCTTGACGCAGACCTTTGCTTCCGGATTGATCTGTTTTAGATCATAGATCAGCTGCGCCAAATCCTCGATTGAATAGATATCGTGATGAGGTGGCGGTGAAATCAATGTCACACCCGGGGTTGAATGGCGCAATCTTGCGATCAGGCTATCAACCTTAATTCCGGGCAATTGCCCGCCTTCGCCAGGCTTGGCGCCTTGCGCAACCTTGATCTCGATTTCTTCACAATTATTCAAATATTCGGCGGTAACACCAAACCGGCCCGACGCAATTTGCTTGATCGCGCTTGACGGGTTATCACCATTTTCGCGAAGTTTGAAACGCGCCGGATCTTCACCGCCCTCGCCCGAATCCGATTTGGCACCAATGCGGTTCATCGCAATCGACAGGGTTTCATGCGCCTCGGGGCTTAGCGCGCCAAGCGAAATACCCGGCGAGACCAGCCGTTTGCGGATATTGGTGATTGATTCAACACGGTCGATTTCAACCGCTTCACCAGCCGCTTTAAACGCCATCAAATCACGAAGATTAATCGGCCCCTGATCAGTGACCAGCGAAGAATATTTTTTCCAGCTTTCAAAAGATCCCGTATCACAAGCATGCTGCATTGCATGGATCAATTGCCCGTCAAAGGCATGACGTTCGCCAGATTTGCGATAGCGGAAAAATCCACCAACCGGCAAATGCACATCATCATTGGCAAAGGCCTTGTTATGCATTTCAATGACCCGCGTCGCGATGCCTTTCAGGCCAAGACCCGAAATACGCGATGACATTGGCGGGAAATAATCAGCAACCAATGAACGTGACAGGCCAAGCGCCTCAAAATTATAACCACCACGATAAGAGGCAATCACTGAAATGCCCATTTTCGACATGATTTTCAGCAAGCCTTCTTCGACCGCCTTGACGAAATTACCAACTGCATCGCGAAGTTCCATGCCTACAAGCAAACCGCGCTCATGCCGTTCGGCAATCGCCGCTTCGGCGACATAGGCATTCACCGTGGTTGCACCAACCCCGATCAAAACGGCAAAATGATGCACGTCCAAACATTCGCCACTGGCCACATTGACCGATGTAAATGTCCGCAATTGCTGTCTGACAAGATGCGAATGAACCGCGCCTGTTGCCAAAATCATTGGCATCGGAATACGGCTTTCCGACACATTACGGTCGGTCAGCATCACATGCTCGCAACCTGACCGGACAGCTTCTTCGGCCTCGGCCTGAATCCGCTCCAGCGCATCGGTAAAGGCAGTGTCAGATCCGTCATTTTCGAAACTACAATCAATCTCGGCGGCCTTTTTGCCAACATAGCGGCACAGCGCATCCCATTCCGGCACCGTCAAGACGGGTGAATTCAGGACCAGATGATCACATTGCTCGGGCGCTTCATCTAAAATATTACCAAGATTGCCGAGCCGTGTCCGCAAGGTCATAACATGACGTTCACGAAGCGAGTCGATTGGCGGGTTGGTCACTTGCGAAAAATTCTGCCGGAAGAAATGATGCAAGCCGCGATAACGGTTTGACAAGACTGCCAGCGGCGTATCATCACCCATTGATCCGATGGCTTCTTTGCCGGTTTGCGCCATTGGCTGCAAAACCAGTTCCATATCTTCCATTGTCCAACCACCCATCATCTGACGACGGCGGGTTTCGGTCTTGCTTAGTGGCTGGCTTGCTTTACCGGTTGAATTCGCCAATAGCGAATCCATCTGCTTGGCGCGGCCAATCCATTTGCTCCAGTCGCATTTCTTGGTCAAAGCGTCTTTCAGCTCACCGTCTTTATAAAGACGGCCTTCGGCAAGATTGATGCCGATCATCTGGCCNGGCCCAAGCCGCCCACGTTCGGCAATTTTCGTATCGGGAACAACAACCATACCCGTTTCCGAACCAGCAATGACAAGCCCATCATGTGTCACCACATAACGAAGCGGACGCAATCCGTTCCGGTCAAGACCGGCGACAACCCAATCACCCGCAAAGGCTGCGATGGCCGCAGGCCCATCCCATGGTTCCATAACCGAATTGCAATAGGCATAAAGCTTGGCACGCGGGTGATCGCTGCCAACATCAATTGCCTCGGGGATCATCATGGTTTTCACCATTGGTAATTGCCGCCCACCATGAACCAGCAATTCAAAAACCGCATCAAGCGCCGCCGAATCCGAACTGCCATTGGCAACAACCGGCTTTAGATCGCCAATCGCGTCGCCAAATAAGGCCGATTCCATGCGGTCTTCATGGCAGCTCATCCAGTTTTGATTGCCCCGAATGGTATTGATTTCACCATTATGTGCCAAAACGCGGAATGGCTGGGCCAATTTCCAAGTTGGCATGGTGTTGGTCGAATAGCGCTGATGATAGATCGCAAAAGACGACACAAAGCGCTGATCAAGCAAATCTGGGAAAAAGGCAGTCACCTGCTCGGCAAGGAACATGCCTTTATAGATGATCGACCGGCTGGACAGCGAACAAAGATAAAAATCATTGATCATATGCTTGATAACGGCTTTTTCGATCCGACGACGAACCAGATAGAGCTGGCGTTCGGCTTCGGTGGCATCCATTTCAACCGGCATCGAAAACATAATCTGTTCAATTTCCGGACGTGTCGCAATGGCTTTTGTGCCAAGCGCCCTGATATCTACCGGCACTTGTCGCCAGCCATAGATGCTGTGCCCAACCGCCAGAATTTCCTGTTCGACAATACAGCGGCATCGTTCTTGCGCGGCCAGATCGGTACGCGGTAAAAACACCATGCCAACAGCCAGCCTGCCACCATCATCATCATGGCCGGTACGCGCGATATGTTCGATAAAAAAGTCGCGTGGAATCTCAATATGGATTCCAGCACCATCGCCAGTCATGCCATCAGCATCAACCGCGCCGCGATGCCAAATCGCTTGCAACGCCTCGATTGCTGATTCGACAACGGCGCGGTTTGGTTTGCCATCACGCGCCGCAACAAAACCAACACCACAAGCGTCATGTTCCATTTGCGGGCCATAAACGCCAGCTTCGGTTAATTTGGCTTCATTCGCGGCGCGGCGCTGAAGATAGGCAGCTTCATCAAAACTCTTTGTCATTTCACACTCCCTGTATGCAGCGGTCTAACGACCGACGCCAGCGGCCCGCGGCGCATCAGCGGCGGCCATAATCCATTGATCAATCGCCTCAGCCGCGTCACGACCGTCACGAACACCCCAAACAACCAGCGATGCGCCGCGTACAATATCGCCCGCGGCAAACACGCCATCCAGATTCGTCATCATTGTCCGCCAATCAATTTTCAGCGTTCCCCAGCGGGTGACTTCCAACCCGTCCTGACCAAACATTGATGGTAAATCTTCAGGATCAAAACCAAGCGCCTTGATCACCATATCGGCAGGCAATTCATGGGCTGACCCGTCAATCACTTCGGGCACTTGGCGGCCAGTTGCATCCGGCTGGCCAAGGTGGATTTTTTGGGCTTGAACCGCACGCACCTTGTCATCACCAAGAAATGCCTGCGGCGCAGACAGCCATTTGAAGACAACACCTTCTTCTTCGGCATTTTGAACTTCGCGCTGCGACCCTGGCATATTGGCCCGATCACGGCGGTAAAGACAGCTAACCGATTTGGCCTTTTGGCGAATCGCAGTCCGAACGCAATCCATAGCCGTATCGCCGCCACCAATGACAACAACATCTTTGCCTTCGGCATTGAGCGCACCCGATTCAAACGCCTCGACGTCATCACCAAGGCTTTTGCGGTTTGATACGGTTAGATAGTCAAGCGCTGGAACAATGCCATCAAGCCCGCTTCCCGGAGCGGCAATATCGCGCGCCTTATAAACGCCCGTCGCAACCAGAATGGCATCATGCTTGGNGCGAATGTCGGCAAAGCTGGTCTCGCCACCAATATCAACGCCAAGATGGAAATGAACCCCCCCATCAATCAGCAATTGGCCGCGACGCTCAACAATTGATTTTTCCAGCTTGAACCCCGGAATGCCATACATCAACAAGCCGCCAATACGGTCATAACGGTCGTAGATGTGTACCTGATAGCCGCGATGGCGAAGCATTTCGGCAGCGGCCAGACCGGCTGGCCCTGCGCCGATGACGCCAATCGATTCGGCACGCTCAACACGCGGCGCAGCTGGCTTGACCCAGCCCTCGGCAAAGGCGGTTTCGGTGATATGTTTTTCAACCGCACCAATGGTAACCGATTCAAATCCCTTTTCGATCACACAGCTGCCTTCACAAAGACGGTCTTGCGGGCAAATACGGCCACATATCTCGGGGAAATTATTGGTCTGCGATGATAGCTCATAGGCTTCTTGCATCCGCCCCTCGGCGGTCAGCATTAACCAATCGGGAATATTGTTATGGAGGGGACAATTCACCTGACAGAACGGCACCCCGCATTGCGAGCAGCGCGATGATTGCGTTTCAGCCTCGACAGCATCGAAATCATCATAGATTTCATCAAAATCAGCGACGCGCTTTTCGGCCTTGCGCTTTTCCGGCATGGCCTTGTCAGTCGATACAAACTTCAACATCTTTGATGACATATCTGCTACTCCCTATCAATCCAGCACTGGCGTCATGACCGCTCATGCTGGCGTTTCAAACCCCCGCCCAAACCAAAATTGGCAAGGAGGCTATTATTTTCCGTTCTTTTCAGGTGACTTATTGACTGTGAAGCTGGCCCATTCATCAAGGCCACAACATCAGATCCCAGCGCAACCAAATGTCATTAAACTTCCAAATTATGCTGCCATCACCCTGAAATTTCGGCGCCATCACCGCCCGTGATCCATTGCTTATCCTGATGCTTCTGCCGATCACTTCGCTAATTAGTCAATATTATTTACCTTTTTTTGATGATAATTGCAAGCGTGATTCAAGTGACGCNAGTAAATCTGTCATATTTCGTAGTATTACGNCCGAAACGGTACTAATTAGGCGAATGTCGGTAAATCGGATTGATGCTGGTCAATAATTACCGAATGCGCCTATGATAGCGGCAATCATTGCCGTCCATTTGGCCTGTTTGACAATGCGCCATCGGCATGCGCCCATTTGGGATCATTTGACGTCGTCAATAATGCGTCTTTTATAACATAGCGCCTTTTCTAGGAGCCCCTCTAATGCCGCTAAGCCTGTTGATTCTTGTTGCCGCCATTCAGGGCCTAACCGAATTTTTGCCAGTATCATCATCGGGTCATTTGGTATTGATCCCGATTGTCACCGATTTTGCTTATCANGGCCGCGTGATTGATGTGGCAGCGCATGTTGGCACTTTGGTTGCCGTTGCCATTTATTTGCGTATTGAAATCATTGCCATTGCGGCGGCATTGATTCGCTTTGGGCGGAATGATGCTGTTAATGCACGTCTTGGCATCATGCTTATTCTGGCAACCATTCCGGTAATTATCGCCGGTTATATCGTGAATTATGCCAATTGGCACTGGCTTGACATGGTTTACAGCCTTGCCTTTGCCAATCTGATCTTTGCAGTCATTTTATGGTTTTCTGACAAGGCACCTGCGACGCGGCGCGATCTTGGTCAAATCGGNTTGCCGCATGCCCTGATCATTGGAATCGTACAAATTTGCGCGCTCATTCCCGGAGCCTCTCGCTCAGGCGTCACGATGAGCGCGGCGCGGTTTCTCGGCTATGACCGTGTAACCGCAGCGCGATTTTCACTATTGCTATCCCTGCCAACGATTGCCGGTGCTGGTTTGCTGAAAACGCTTGATCTTGTCAAAAGCGGCGATGCCACACTTGGCGCGGATGCGATAATTGTTGCGGTCTTATCAGCTGGCCTTGCTTGGCTTGCGATCCGCTGGATGATGCGTTGGTTTGCCACGGCAGGCTTTGGTATTTTTGTNTATTACCGTTTGGCCCTTGGTGGCTTGCTATTGCTGGCATTAGCGCAGGGCTGGATTGCNCCAAGCATCAGCTAAGACCGGAACAGCCCACCGGGGCGATAGCGCTCAAGATAGGTTGGCAAAACCGCATCAACACAAGTTGCCGTGATACCCAGATCAGCGAGTGTCAGCGCCGCCTTGTCAACGACATTGTCACGTTTNAACAACCGCACCTGATCCAGCGTGATTGGCGCATTTGGCAGCAATCCCGCAACGGCGGCACCGCATGATAAAGCAAAAAATGGCACTGATAATAACAGGCGACGGCGCTGGATTTGCAGCAAGGTGATTTCCATCAACTGCCGGAAGCTAAAGATATCTGGGCCGCCAAGTTCGAAAATCTTGCCCTCAGGTGATTTGGCCAATTTGCCAGCACCAAGACCAAGACCCGCCATAATAGCGCCGACAACATCTTCGACATAGACTGGCTGCATCCGCATTTTGCCACCACCAGGCAATGGCAATGCCGGCGCAATCATTGCCATAGCGGCAAAGCGGTTAAAGAAATCATCGCGCGGGCCAAACACAATCGACGGCCGCAAGATTACGGCTGGTGAATAGGCCTTTCGCAATCCGGCTTCGCCAGCGGCCTTGCTTTTCGCATAATGGCTTGGCGACTGGCTGTCGGCGCCGATGGCCGATACATGAACAACTGATTGAAGACCATGCTTCGTGGCAAGCGCGCCGATACGCTCTGGCAATTGCGCCTGCAATTCGTCAAAACGCTGCCCACCCCCTTCGGCAAGAATGCCAACAAGATTGACCACCGCATCCGCCGGCCGAATGACCGAGTCCAGAACCGCCTCATCAAGCGCATTGCCAGCCACAAGCGTGATCTGCCCAACATTGCCCATCGGTTTTAAATATTTTGCCCGCTCGCTATTGCGACATAGAACAATGACCTGTTTACCGGCACGCGCCAGCCGTTCCACGGTCGCCCGCCCAACAAACCCAGATCCACCAATTACTGCGACTGTGTTGATCATTGATTTATCCTTGCTTGACCGGCCAATGGGCGCGGCGCGATGATCTAATTTTCTGGCGGCTCGGCCCAAACCCGGATGGCCGCCACGCACTCATTGACTGCAAATTAGGTCATGCCTCCGCGCTTTACAATCCCACCAATGCAGATTTGCCATAAAATAGATTTCTAGCGGCACTTCGCACCGCCAATGAAAGCCGCATTTTCTCGCCATTAGGTCATTGAAAAGGTTTGACACGCCACCGTTTGTGGCTATTCTCACGCCGTCAGACAGGCAGCGGTTTTCCGCAAGGTCAATGGCAAGCCCAGGTGGCGGAATTGGTAGACGCGCTGGCTTCAGGTGCCAGTGACCATTAGGTCGTGGAAGTTCGAGTCTTCTCCTGGGCACCATTGCCATTTGACCCGCAGCACGGCCGTCACAAGCTTGACGCACCAAAGCGCGCCCTTGGCAAAACAGCCCAGCCTTTGCGAAAACAAAAGAAACGAGGCATCGATGACAATTCATATCCATCAGGACGACCTTCCCGCCGATATTGATCTTGGCGATGTGGTTGCCATCGATACCGAAACAATGGGCCTCAACCCGCATCGTGATCGGCTGTGCCTTGTGCAGCTATCCAGCGGTGATGGGAATGCGCATCTTGTCAAAATCGCCAAGCCACAAATGCCAAGCCCAAATCTGGCGTCACTTCTTGTCAATCCGCAAGTAACAAAGCTCTTTCACTTTGCCCGTTTTGACATTGCCAGCCTTAGCCACGGCATTGGCCCGCTTGCTGGCCCGGTTTACTGTACCAAAATCGCATCCAAACTTATCCGCACCTATACCGACCGGCATGGACTAAAAGACCTTTGCCGCGAATTATTGCAAATCGATATTTCAAAACAGCAGCAATCATCTGATTGGGGCGCAGCGACCTTGACGCCTGAACAGGCCGAATATGCGGCTGGTGATGTTTTATATCTTCACCGGCTTCGCGAACGCCTTGATGTGATGCTGGAACGCGAAGGCCGAAGCGATATTGCCGCACATTGTTTTGCCTTTTTGCTAACCCGTGCAAAGCTTGACCTTGATGGCTTTGCCGAGATGGATATTTTCCATCACTAGGCTTTAGCCCGCGAGCTAAATTCAGGCAGGAACGGGGCGTATCCGGACTGATGGCATCGCTGGCGATCATTTAGGGAATGACATCACATATGGCCGACATAAACCCACCAAGAAAAAGCCGCTTCACCCCGCGCGCCAAATCCGCCCAGACCACTAGTGAGCGGCGTTATCCATTGTCGCTTTTGCTTGTTGGCGTTGGCGCTGTTCTAACGCTTGCTGTTGCAAGCTGGCTTGGCCTTTTGGCCAATGGCAAGGATGTATCGCTGGAGATCAAAGAGGTGAAACGCACCCAAAGCAGCGAAGTTCAATTGACCGGCGCCCGCTATCGCGGCCTAACACCAGCTGGAAAACCTTATGAAATCACGGCGGCCAAAGCCAATGAAGCCCCTGACGGGTCAGGCCGTGTTGATATGGATCAGCCAACCGCCATTTTGACGATGCGCAATGGCTCGCTTGTTAATCTGCAATCAAATTCAGGTGTGTTTAACAAACAGACCGATATCGTTTCCATGTCAGGCGCGGTTGTCGTGACCCAGCCTGATCGCAATCTTCGCCTCGATACCGAAGCGCTTGAGGCCAATCTCAAAGCTGGTGAGATGCGTAGCGATGTTCCGGTTCAGGTTCAAGATATTGACAGGCGCATCAATGCCGATAGCATGCAAGTCTATGACAACGGCGCACGGATCGTCTTTGGCGGGGCTGCAAAAATGATCATCAAAAACAGCAACGCCATTGCCCCGTCATCAAAGGCCGTGGTCGAACCGAAATCAAATAAGGCCAAAACCTAGATATTTTTGATAAACTAATTGGCCGGTTGGGCAGAAAGCAGATCACATCATGCACCGATCTAATCGCTATTTCGTCAAAACATTGCGCGTCGTCGCTGTTGGCATTGGCAGCTTTATAGTCGCCAGCAGTCTGGCCGCCCCCGCCTTTGCACAGACAGCCAGCGGCAAAAGTGAGGCCGCCCCGCTTCCCATCACGATTGAAGCAAGCGACTCGCTTGAATGGAACCAAACTGACGGCACCTATATCGCCAAAGGCAATGCCTATGTTGAACAGGGCCAAGCAAATATCACTGCCGGTCATATCATCGCCAAATACATGACTGAAGGGAAAACGCGCGACATCACCCAAGTGGTCGCAACCGGATCAGTGACCTATATTGAGGGTGAAAATACCGCCAAAGGCGACAAGCTGGATTATGATCTGACCACCAACCTCTATGTTCTGACGGGTAAAAATGCGTCTGTCACCGGCCCCAAAGGCACAATGACGGCAACCAAATCAATTACCTATGATTCGACCGATGACAACAATCGCAAAGTCACCGCAATTGGCAAAGCCCATTATCAGAACAGCGATGGCCGCAATGTCTTTGGTGACAAGCTGATCGCCTATATCGGCGCAGACGGCACCTTGAAAACCATTGATGCATATGACAATGCCAAGGTCGTCACAGCTCAAGGCAGCATAGCAACCGCCGACAAGCTGAATTATGTTGCAAGCACATCATTGGCCAATCTTGATGGTAATGTCGAAATTATCGACCAAGACAATATCATGCGCGGCGCCCGTGCCGAAGTTGATTTTGACAAAGAAATCAGCAAGATAATTTCTGGCCCAACTGGCAAACGCGTGACCGGTATTTTAACACCTTAAATGACTTCACCGCATGCGGCATTGCCGCAAGCGACATATCGAACCGGTATTTTGCCCTTAACTCGTTGACATATCCTGAATAGTTGGCCGATAAAGAAACCTCTGACGGGCCGCACGGCTTAATTGCATCAAAAAGGGCATCATGGTGTCTGACAATACAGAATTAGATTTTGGCATGGCGCGGCCAGTTTTAGTGTCAGGCAATCAAGGGCTGCAAGCCAAAGGCGTTGGCAAAAGCTTTAACAAGCGGCGCGTCGTTCGTAATGTTTCGCTTGGGTTACAACGCGGCGAGGCCGTTGGTCTTCTTGGCCCAAATGGTGCTGGCAAAACGACAACCTTTTACATGCTTGCCGGATTATTGCCCGCCGATGAGGGTCAGGTCTTTATTGACGGGCGCGATGTCACTGGCATGCCCATTTTCCAGCGCGCGCGTCTTGGCATGGGATATCTGCCACAGGAATCGAGCATCTTTCGCGGCCTAACAGTTGAACAAAATATCCGCGCCGTTCTTGAAACGCTTGAAGACCACGATGATGAACGCGACGCCACGCTTGATGATCTGATGGCCGAATTTGGCATCACCCACCTTCGCAACACGCCATCGGTCAGCCTGTCCGGCGGTGAACGCCGCCGTCTGGAAATTGCCCGCGCCCTTGCTGCACGCCCGACATTTCTTTTGCTTGATGAACCTTTGGCCGGTATCGACCCGATTGCCCTTGGCGAAATTCGCGATTTGATTGCGCATTTGAAAACCCATGGTATCGGCGTTTTAATTACCGACCACAATGTTCGTGAAACACTTGATATTGTTGACCGTGCCTACATTATTCATGACGGCACCGTGCTGATGGAAGGCACGCCGGATGAGGTGGTTCAACATAGCGGGGTTCGGCAAGTCTATCTTGGCGAGCGTTTTAGCATCTAGCTCGCATGATTCACGGCTTGACAGCCCTTCATGCACCCCTTATATCTGCGCCGCCTTGGCACTTTATCGGTTCGGTTTCGGATCGATGCGGTGCACAGGCTCTATTCATTTTACGGGTCTTTTCATGTCCATAATTGATTATCTCGCCGCCGACCAGATCATGGTTGGCGTCGCTGGCAGCAGTAAAAAGCAAGTGATTGAACAGCTTGCTGATCGCGCCGCTAAACTGACTGGCCTGTGCCAGCGCAGCCTTTTTGAAATTGTGATGCGCCGCGAACGTCTTGGCAGCACCGCCATTGGTGGCGGCATTGCGATTCCCCATGCCGTGCATCACGACCTGTCGCGCACCATCGGGATCATTGCCGTTTTGACAAGCCCTGTTGATTTTGACGCACAAGATTGCAAGCCTGTCGATATCGTTTGCCTTGTGATCGGGCCACAAGGCGCTGATAGCGATCATCTGAAATGCGTGTCGAGCGTGGCAAGATCATTACGCGAAGCGGCAATTTGTGACCAGCTTCGCGCTGCTGCAACAGCAGAGGAACTTCTTGCATGCCTTGGAAACGCAAGCGACGTTGCCGCCTAGCCGCGTCAAGCTTGCCCGCAATTCCCGCAAAAGCCTAAAACATAGCCCTTGGCCATAATGGCATGGCAGGCGATGCGCTATTGCACTGGAATGCTGTTTTTGATCAGGAAAATTGAGAAATTGGTGGAGCTAAGCGGGATCGAACCGCTGACCTCTACAATGCCATTGTAGCGCTCTCCCAGCTGAGCTATAGCCCCTTGTTACCGTGTCTGGCCTGCAATGTCCTTGCGGGCATCGCCAAAACACCAATTCGGTTCCAATTCGTGCAGTGCCGAAACACTGCGAGGGATGTGTATCGCAGGGGCGACACCCTGCGCAAGCAAATTTTTGTGCGGCGGCGGGTTTTTTATGCCACCGCCGCCAAACAAACAGGATTTGCCAGCATCAAGCAGGCAAGGTGATTATTGATCATCCTTATTATCTAGGTTGGGCAATAATTCGTCGCCGTCGGTGATATCGTCCTGAATGATGCCCGGGCCATCAGTATCGTCCACATCAACATCATCTTCATCGAAATCAATATCATCATCGTCGTCATCGTCATCTTTATTGACAACAACATCAACGTCTTCATCGTCAAATTCTGTTTCATCCAGATCATCAGCATCATCAGACACACCCGCCTTTGCCACGCTTTTTGGCGCGGCGCGGCTTTTACGGCCTTTTATCAGATTTTCTGGATCAAATTCTGTGCCGCAGCCCGGACAAATAATGGGACTGCGTTTAAAATCATAAAAGCGCATCCCACATGATAGACAGGAACGCTTCAAGCCAAGCTCAACCTTTGCCATTCTTTCAAATCCCCTGTACTTAACCGTCAAAAATAAGGACTCTTCATCATTAGGGGATGTGAAACAAATTTTGCAAGCTGTCAAAACAATTTTCTGCCCGATTCCAACTTTTATTTTTTTGCTGGTGTGTGATCAAAACGATTCGGCATTTACATGACGCTGATTGCCTAGCACCCTAGAAAAATGTTACAAGCGGCCCTCACCGAAATTAGCCTGGCAAAACCGCCTGTCAGCAAACCGTAAAAGGCTTTTTGATGTCATCTCATTCGCATGATCAACTTGTTTCAAAAAAAGCTGGGCCGCTTTTGGGCATAATGCCTATTCCGGGTGATAAATCCATTTCGCATCGTGCGCTGATTTTCGGCAGTCTTGCGATTGGCACAACCAAAGTGAGCGGCCTGCTTGAAGGCGCCGATGTCATGTCGACCAAAGACGCGCTCGTCGCGCTTGGCGCTGGCATTGACCGTGACGCCGACGGGGTTTGGCATATTACCGGCGTTGGATTGCATGGCATGATATCGCCAGTGACACCGCTTGATCTTGGCAATTCGGGAACCGGCGCACGCCTATTGATGGGGGTTGTTGCCGGCCAGAACATCACAGCGACATTCTGCGGCGATGCCTCGCTAAGCGTGCGGCCAATGGCGCGGATCACCGATCCGCTTGCCGAAATGGGTGCTGATATCACCTGCCGTGATGGCGGTTTGCTGCCCGTCACCATTGCAGGGGCGGCAAATCCTATGGCGTTAAGCTATCGCTCAAAAGTAGCCTCGGCTCAAATCAAATCGGCAATCTTGCTTGCCGGGCTGAACGCGCGCGGCACCACAACCATCATCGAACCACATGCATCGCGCGATCACAGCGAGTCAATGCTTAGACATTTTGGCGCGTCGGTTCAGCAGCATATCGACGCTGATGGAGCGCATCATGTTGCGCTTGTCGGTGAGGCAACGCTTCACGCGGCCGATATTATTGTGCCAAGTGATCCGTCATCTGCCGCATTTGCCATCGTTGCGGCGTTGATCACACCGCAAAGCGATATCACGCTTGTTGGTATTGGCATGAACCCGCTTCGAACCGGTCTTTTGACAACCCTTATTGAAATGGGCAGCGATATTGTTAAAAGCAATGACCGCATTGAAGGCGGCGAAGCCGTTGCCGATTTGCGCATCCGGCATAGCCAGCTGAAAGGCATTACCGTACCGCCCGAACGTGCCGCCTCGATGATTGATGAATATCCAATCCTGTCAGTCGCGGCGGCAACCGCAAGCGGCACAACCGAGATGCTTGGCGTTGCTGAATTGCGGGTCAAGGAAACCGACCGCATCAAGGTGATGGCTGATGGTCTTGCCGCATGCGGTGTCACCGTTGATTATGATGATGATTCAATGCGCGTTTCCGCCAGCATCATTACAGGCGGGGCAACCCTTTCGGCGCAGCATGATCACCGAATCGCCATGTCATTTCTAACGCTTGGCCTTGTTGCCGAACAGCCAATCACCGTGACGGGCTGCGCCACCATCGAAACAAGCTTTCCCGGATTTGCCAGCGGCATGAACCAGCTAGGCGCCCGCATCATTGACGGAACAACAACATGATTATTGCCATTGATGGGTCGGCAGCCAGCGGCAAAGGCACGCTTGCCAAACGGGTGGCAGCCGAATTCGGATATGATTATCTGGATACGGGAGCGCTGTATCGCGCGGTTGCCCTCAGCCTGTTAAACGCTGGCGCAAAAAGCAGTAATATTGATGAAAAACAAGCGGTTAAAGCTGCGTCAACGCTTGATCTTTCCTTAACGCAGACTGCCGAAATACGCACCGATCAAGTGGCGGCTCTTGCGTCAATCGTGGCGGCAATTGCCCCTGTTCGGGCTGAATTACTGTCGCTTCAGCGCGCCTTTGCCGCGACGCCGCCATCGGGCAAGGGCGCAGTTCTTGATGGCCGAGATATTGGCACGATCGTGCTTCCCAACGCCGATTTGAAATTCTTCGTTGATGCCGATCTTGACATTCGCGCCGAACGCCGCACCAAAGAGTTGCTTCAGGCAGGACAATCGGTTATGTTCCGCGACGTTCTGGCGGATATGAAGGCGCGTGACGACCGTGACCGGACTAGATCAGTGGCCCCGTTAAAGGCCGCAGATAACGCAATAACCATCGACACATCCACCATGGATGCGGCGGCGGTTCTGGCACTAGCTCTGTCGCATATTGATCGTGTTTGCCCATCAGAATAATGAGCCCGAACCGGAAACCATACGAACATTTCCGGTTCATATTTTTGATAAACTGACTGCCGGCGAAACAAACTGGTCGCCAAAAAACCCGCTTGGAACCAAGCTATATTGCCAAAATAGGGCAAGCATAATTCGGTTATCGTTCGTTCAATGCGGCCCTCATGTCGGCTGAGGCACAAAGATTTCGATCCTGATTCAGGCGGTATTGCACCCCCTATCGAAATAGCGACAAAACGGAGATATTTTTGACATCTACAACGAATTCGGCAGCCGACGCTGCCACTGAAAACTTTGCCGATCTTTTAGCTGAAAGCTTTGGCGAAGGCACCAATGTCGAGGGCAGTGTTGTCCGCGGCTTTGTTATCGGCATCGAGGGCGATGCGGTCATCATTGATGTTGGCTTGAAATCTGAAGGCCGCGTTCCGCTGAAGGAACTTGCCGCCCCCGGACAACAGGCCGATGTTTCAATTGGCGATGAGATTGAGGTTTATGTCGAGCGTATGGAAGACCGTAATGGTCAGGCCGTACTAAGCCGTGACAAAGCCCGCCGCGAAGAAGCATGGGGCGTTCTCGAAGCATCATTTGAAAAGCAAGAGCGCGTTACCGGCGTTATCTTTGGCAAGGTCAAAGGTGGTTTCACTGTCGATCTGTCAGGCGCAACGGCCTTTTTGCCGGGAAGTCAGGTCGATATTCGCCCTGTTCGCGATCTTGGCCCATTGATGGGAACACCACAGCCATTCCAAATTCTGAAAATCGACCGTCGTCGTGGCAA
>JGI26079J46598_1000152_pt1 | contig 27697 bp, 34 predicted proteins | sample SaaInl59LU_5_DNA_FD_46598 | JGI IMG/M metagenome (IMG submission 46598) | reverse complement strand
CTAAATACAATTGATTCTTATGAAAGTTGAAAAAATTAAAATTTCTAAAATTGATCAAATAGATTTTGATAATTTAAATTTTGGTTCTGTTTTTACAGATCATATGTTTTCTTGTGATTATATTGATGGAGAATGGGTAAACGCACAAATAAGTCCTTACAAACCAATCAGTATAAGTCCTTCTGCAAGAGTGTTTCATTACGGTCAGGCTTGTTTTGAGGGAATGAAAGCCTTTAAGGATAATGAAAACAAAAGCTGGTTATTTAGACCAACAGATAACTATGAGCGAATTTTAAAATCCTCGGTTAGACTAGCAATGCCTGAATTTCCAAAAGAATTATTCTTTGAAAGTTTAAAAAAATTGATAGAACTTGACAACGATTGGATCAAACCGGGTTTAGGAAATTCATTATATATAAGACCATTTATATTTGCCAGCGAAGACACTATTAATGCTACTGAAGCGAACCAATATAAGTTCATGATTATATGTGCTCCAGCTAATTCGTATTATTCCGAAGATGTCAGAGTTAAGATAGAAAAATCGTTTAGTAGGGCAGCAAAGGGTGGTGTTGGTTACGCAAAAGCTGCTGGTAATTATGCTGCACAATTCTACCCAACAATTCTAGCTAGAAACGAAGGATATCAACAAATAATCTGGACTGATTCATCAAATCATGAATATATTGAAGAAGCAGGAACTATGAATTTATTTTTCAGAATTGGAGATAAATTAATAACAGCCCCAACTAGTGACAGTATTCTTGATGGAATTACTAGAAAAAGTATAATTCAAATTGCGAAAGACCAAGGAATAAATATTGAAGTAAGGCCAATCAAGGTAAATGAAATTTTGGAAGCAGCAAAAAACAATAGTTTAAAAGAAATATTTGGTAGTGGAACTGCAGTTGTAGTATTGCCAATTATTGGTTTTGGATATGAAAATAAAAAATTCGAATTACCAAGAATTGAAAAACCATGGAGTCTGTTATTAAAGAACAAACTTAACGATATACAATATAATATTTCTGAAGATCCTTATGGATGGAGAACAGAAGCTTAATTTAAAATTTTTAAAATATCTGGTTTAAAATAATTTGGTCCTTTCATAACTTTTCCATCTTCTCTATATATTGGTTTACCGTTTTCTCCTAGCTTACTTAAATTACTTTTTTGTATTTCATCAAATACTTCTTCTATTTTATCTTGCATTCCATGTTCAATGATGGTTCCACATAAAATATATAGCATATCACCCAAAGCATCAGCAACCTCAATTAAATCATTATTATTTGCAGCTTCAAAATATTCTTCATTTTCTTCTGCCATTAAATTGAATCTTAATTTAATTTTTTCTAAACCTATGTTAGTAGTAGGAGTTTCTTTATAATTAAGTTTATAAGTCTCATGAAATATTTTAACTGCTTCTATTTGATGTTTCATATTGTATTTAATATTATTTTTACTAAAAATAGTTAAATATGTTTAGCACTGGTCAATTAGTATTTGCAATTTTATTTTTTATTTCTTTTTTAATTATTGTAACAATGAGTTATAGAAAAGATTTAAAAGGACTTAAAGGATCTTATAGCGGAATTCGTTGGGTCATTATTGGTTTCATCTCATTTGTTACATTATTAGTTGTATTAAAAAAACTCAGTGTATCGTGAAACAATTACTTTTAGTTTTTATTGGAGGTGGATTAGGAAGCATGTTTAGATATTTAATTTCAAATTTTTCTGTTTTTAGTAATTCTAAATTACCCTTCAATACTTTCATTTCTAATATTGGGGGATGCCTTATAGTTGGTCTAATTATAGGCTGGGCAATAAAAAACAATCAAATGAATTCTCCTCAAACTATATTACTTGCAACTGGGTTTTGTGGAGGACTAACTACTTTTTCAACTTTTGCTTATGAAAACTCTGAACTAATTAAATCTGGAGACATTAGCTCATTCTTAATCTACACTTTTATATCAATAATTTTCGGAATTGCTGCAGTTTTTATAGGAATTCAAATAGCAAAGTAAATTTTATCAATTGAAAAAATTGATCAATTTGATAAAATAAACTATCCACAATTATCATTATTAGAATTTTATAATCATTAAAATATCATATTTGTAAAAATATAGGCTATTATAACTTTTTTTATAAGAATAATATTACAATATGTTAATTTTGATGAAATATTAATAACAAATAATCAATTTTAATAACAAAAAAACATTATCATGAATTTAAAAAAACAACTTTTTTCTGTATCATCTTTATTATTTTTAACTATCACAATGCTTTCTTTTGATGAAGTAAAATCTCAAGACTTGGGAGCAGACGTAGTTAGTTCTTACGTTTGGAGAGGTACACAATTTGGATCAGGAGCTCACATTCAGCCTTGGTTATCATTAAGTACTGGGGATTTAGAAGTAGGAGCATGGGGAAGTTTTCCAACAACCGCCATTGGTGGTGGTAACGAGCTTGATTTATATGCAAGCTATTCTTTCGGAAAATTTGGACTAACATTAACTAATTATTCATTTCCTGGTGAAGGTGGTGCTTACGCAGAGGGAGAAGGACTATTTGAAGGTGATTATTTAGAAATTTCTGGTTCGGCAGAACTTGGACCAATAAATTTAATGGTAGGATACTTTACAGAAGTTGAAGCATTATATATTGAAGCTGCATTTTCAGCTGGACCAGTTGATGTTGCAATTGGATATGGTAACGACTCAGCAGATGCTTGGTATGTAAATGGTGGAAGTGGATTATGTAACATTTCACTTGGTGGTTCCAAGGATATCAAAATAACTGAAGATTACACGTTACCACTATTTGGATCATTTGTATATAATCCAGATTCAGAAGCTGCATTTTTAGTATTTGGAGCTAGTTTTTAATAACATAAAATTTAATTAATATGAAAAAAATTGAAGCAATTATTCGAAAATCAAAATTTTCAAAAGTCAAAGAAGCCTTGCACGATGTAGAAGTTAACTTCTTTACATATTGGGATGTAACAGGTGTTGGAAATGAAAAAGAAGGGCATGTATACAGAGGTGTTACATACAGTACTGCAGATATTCAAAGAAGGTATTTATCAATCGTAGTTTCTGAAGAATTTGTTGAAAGAACAATCAATGCGATACTTGACTCAGCCTATTCCGGAGAAGTAGGAGATGGTAAAATCTTTGTATTTCCTGCTGAAGAAGCTTACAGAATTAGAACAAAAGAAACTGGTAAAACATCATTAAACTAAAATTATTATGGAATTATTAACATCAAATAACGTATGGATGATGATCTGTACAGCGCTTGTATTTTTTATGCATTTAGGGTTTTCATTTCTCGAAATTGGACTTACAAGACAAAAAAATACAATTAATATATTATTTAAAAACTTCTTTGTCATAACCATGGGACTTCTAGTTTATTGTGGTTTTGGTTTTAACCTAATGTATCCAGGAGAATTTGGAATTATTGACGGAGTATTAGGATTCGCAGGATTTGGATTGGATCCTGGCGTNGATTATGATCAATTAACGTACGCAGGAGGTGGATATACATATTGGACAGATTTTCTTTTTCAGGGAATGTTTGCAGCAACAGCAGCAACTATTATTTCTGGTGCAGTTGCTGAAAGAATTAAAATTGGTTCTTTTATGCTATTAGCTTTCTTATATGTATCATTTATTTATCCAGTTGTTGGTTCATGGCAATGGGGAGGAGGATTTTTTAGCACATTTATATCTGATGAGTTAGGTTTTTATGACTTTGCAGGGTCTACTTTAGTTCATTCTGTTGGAGGCTGGGGAGCTTTAGTTGCAATATACTTTTTAGGAGCAAGAAAAGGAAAATTTGATTCTGACGGGAAACCCCTTGCTATTCCAGGTTCAAATTTACCAATATCTGCTGCTGGAGTATTAATTTTATGGTTAGGTTGGTTTGGTTTTAATGGTGGTTCTGTATTATCTGCTGATCCAGCTCTTACTTCACTAACTTTAGTTACAACTTGTTTAGCTGCAGCAGCTGGTGGAATTGGAGCAGCTGTTTTATCTGGGATACTATATAAGAATTTAGATTTAACTATGTTTATGAATGGGGTTCTTGGAGGTCTTGTTGGAATTACTGCTGGAGCAGATCAAATGCTTCCACATACTGCAATATTAATTGGTATAATAGCAGGTGGAATTGTTGTTCTTTCAGTTGCATTATTAGATAAATGTAAATTAGATGATCCAGTTGGAGCAATTCCAGTACACTTATTTTGTGGAATTTGGGGAACGTTAGCTGTTGGATTATTTGGTGAATTAGCTGGGTTTAATCAATTCATGGTTCAATTAGCGTGTGTGGGAATCACTGGTGCTTTCTGTGTGATAGGTGGAACAATTATTACTTTAATCGTAAAATCAATAGTAGGTCTAAGAGTGGAAGAAAAAGAGGAAGAAGATGGCTTAGACATAGCAGAGCACGGAACAAGAGCATATGGAGATTTTTCGATAAACTAATTATTTATAACTATTTTCATGAAAAATTAGTATCATGAAAATAAATTTTCTTTACAAACTGCAATGTTTTTTTATTATATCATTGCAGTTTTTTTATACATATGGTCAAAACGAAATTAGTCAAGGCCCTTATGAACAACTTGTTTTAAGGGGAGTTACCTTAATCAATGGAAATGGAGCACCACCCATTGGCCCTGTAGATATAGAAATTAAAAAAAATATTATAACCCAAATTGAAGTAGTTGGCTATCCAGGTGTTTCTAAAAGAAGAAATGGTCCAAAACTTCAAGACAATGGGGTCGAATTAAACTTAAATGGAATGTATGTTCTTCCAGGGTTTATTGATATGCATGGACATATTGGAGGAACTTCTCAAGGTGCTGATCCGGAATATGTTTTTAATCTTTGGATGGCTCACGGAATTACTACGATTAGAGAACCAAGCGGTAGAGGACTTGACTTTAGCTTGGATTTAAAAAGGAAAAGTGAAAATAATTCAATTATAGCACCAAGAATTTATACCTATACAGGATTTGGCAGTGGATCAGAAATTAACTCTCCTGAGGATGCTATTAAATGGGTTAGAGATAACGCGAAAAAAGGTGCAGATGGTATTAAATTTTTTGGATCTAGACCTGAAATTTTAAAAGCAGCAATTTCCGAAAATAAAAAACTTGGTTTAAGGTCAGCTTTTCATCACGCTCAAATGAGTGTTGCTAGATGGAATGTTTTAAATTCAGCAAGAGCTGGTTTAACAACAATGGAACATTGGTATGGACTGCCTGAAGCTTTATTTAATAATAAAACTGTGCAAAACTATCCTTCTAACTATAATTATCAAAATGAACAACATAGATTTGAAGAAGCAGGTAAACTATGGCAACAATCAGCTGAACCCTACAGTGAACATTGGAATAATGTAATGAACGAACTAATAAAACTTGATTTCACATTAGATCCTACTTTTAATATTTACGAAGCGAGCAGAGATTTACACAGGGCTAGACGTGCAGAGTGGCATGAGGATTACACCCTTCCATCTTTATGGAAATTTTACGAGCCAAGTAAAGTTTCTCATGGCTCATATTGGCATTATTGGGGAACTGAACAAGAAGTACAATGGAAAAATAACTATAAATTATGGATGACCTTTATTAATGAATTTAAAAATCGTGGAGGAAGAGTTACTGCAGGATCTGATTCAGGATTCATTTATCAACTTTATGGATTTGCGTACATAAGAGAATTGGAGCTTTTAAGAGAAGCTGGATTTCATCCAATTGAAATAATACGCTCAGCAACCTTAAATGGAGCTGAAGCTCTTGGAGCTCAAAATTTGATTGGAACTATTGAAGTTGGAAAGTTAGCGGATATTGTTGTGATTGAGGAAAACCCTTTAGAAAATTTAAAAGTTCTTTATGGAACAGGTGCTATTAAATTAAATAATGATAATAAGGTTGTTAGAGTTGGAGGAGTAAAATATACCATAAAAGATGGAATTATATATAATTCGAAATTACTACTAAGCAAAGTAAAAGAAATGGTGAAAAAATCAAAAGAAAAAACAGGTTTCAAATTATTACAACCAGGTATTGAATAATACTAATCAATAGTTTTTAAAAAAGAAATACTAGAACTATTAAAGAAATTAGGTTTATCAACATTTACAACATGACCACAATCAGGAACCACTATCAGTTTAGAGAATTTTTGTTTTTCAGTAATTAATTTGATTGATTTTAAAAACATGTAGTCCTGAGCTCCCATTAAATATAATGTAGGAATTTTTAGTTCTACTTGTCTAAAAATTTTTAAAAGAGGATTCAATTCAGATGTTAATTTATACCATCTCATAAATTCTTTTTGATATAATTTCTTAGCTTCATTTATGAATAGTAGTCTNGATTTTTTGTGATTTTTATATGGCATAATTACAAAAGCAAAAAGCTTATATATCCATATGTAAGGAACCACTGACTTAAAAACAGACCCTAACTTTATAAGAAACCTTGAACGAAAATTAAGTTTCATTATAGCTCCAGCCATTATCATACTTTTTACCATTTTTGGATAAAACTCTGCCAATTGTCTTATTAAAATAGTGCCTAATGAAATTCCAACAAAATGAGAACTTAAAATTTTTTCTTTATTTAAAACCTCAATAATATCATTTGATATTGATTTAAAAGTATACTTTTTTTCAAAAACATTCTTTAAATGGTACTTTGATTTACCATGCCCTCTTAAGTCCAAAAGAATAACATTAAAATGTTTTTTAAACTCCTTTATTTGTCTAAACCAAATAGATGAACTGCCTCCAGCCCCATGAACAAAAGTTACCCATTCTTTAGAATTATGATTTTTATAAATAGAGTAGTTAAGCATTAATATTATCTAATAAAATATTCATTTCGGCTTGAAGTCTTTTGGCTTCAATGTATGATTTTTTAAGAAAATCTTTATCATTACCTGCATATATAATCGACCTTGATGAATTAACAAGAATACCTATATTTTTATTAACTCCGTTTTTAAAAGTTTCTTCTAAATCACCTCCTTGTGCCCCTACACCAGGAATTAGTAAAAAATTATCAGGAACTATTTTTCTAACATCTTTCAAAAAAGATGATTTTGTAGCACCAATTACATACATAAGATTATTTGAGTTTTTCCAATCTTTAGATTTTAACAAAACTTTTTTAAATAAATCAAAGGAACCATCATTATCAATCTGAAAATCAGTTGCACCTTTATTTGAAGTAAGACCAAGAATAATTGTATTTTTATTTTCATACTGTAAAAAGGGTTCAACAGAGTCACTTCCCATGTAAGGAGAAACAGTGATTGAATCAAATTCCATATGCTTAAAAAAAGCTTGTGCATATCTGTCAGATGTATTACCAATATCTCCTCTTTTTGCATCAGCAATTGTAAACAGTTTTGGATAATTTGAATTTATATAAGCTATAGTTTTTTCAAGTGTTTTCCATCCTTTAGAACCTTCTGATTCATAAAAAGCAGTATTGATTTTTACTGCAACAATTAAATTATTTAATGAATCAATTAATAATTTATTGAATTCAAAAATGGGATCAACTTCATTTAATAAATGCTTTGGGATTTTATTTAAATCACTATCTAAACCTAAGCAAAGAAAAGATTTTTTAGAAATTATTTGGTCTGTTAAGTGTTTGACATTCATAATATTTAAAAGACTTCTTCTGAATTTTTTAGTAATTCGGAATTTTGAACAATTTTTAATTCATCAATTATTTTTTGAATATCACCGTTAACTATATTTTGCAAATCATACAATGTTAAACCAATTCTATGATCAGTAACTCTACCTTGAGGATAATTATAAGTTCTAATTTTTGCAGAACGATCACCTGATGAAACCATAGAATTTCTTTTTAAAGAATCTGCTTCCAATTTTTTACTAAGTTCTAACTCGTATAATCTAGATCTTAAAACCTTTAAAGCTTTATCTTTATTTTTATGTTGTGATTTCTGATCTTGACATTGAGCCACTATACCAGTTGGAGTATGTGTAAGTCTTACCGCTGAGTATGTAGTGTTTACAGATTGACCACCAGGACCAGATGAACAAAAATAATCTATACGAACATCGTTCATATTAACCTCTACATCAAATTCCTCAGCTTCTGGTAAAACCATAACAGTTGCAGCTGAAGTGTGTACTCTTCCTTGAGTTTCTGTTTGAGGNACTCTCTGAACTCTATGAACTCCTGATTCAAATTTTAAAAGACCATAAACATCATCATTTCCAGAAACTTCAAAAATTATTTCTTTATAACCACCTGAAGTTCCAGGACTAGCGTCTACTAAACTCACATTCCATTTTCTGCCTTCACAATACTTAGTATACATTCTAAACAAATCTCCAGCAAAAATACTAGCTTCATCACCGCCTGTACCTGCTCTAAGTTCAATTACAACATTTTTTGAATCATCTGGATCTTTAGGTATTAACAAGAATTTAATATCCTCCTCAATAATGTTGATTTTTTCTTTTAAATCCTTTAATTCATCATTAGCCATTTCTAACATCTCCTTATCACTTTCATTTCTTGAAATTTCCTCAGCTTCATTTTTATTAGAAATCAATCTTTCGTAAATAACTTTCTTTTCAATAATTAAACCTAGTTCCTTATATTCTTTGTTAAGCTTAATATATCTTTTTTGATCAGTGATAATATCAGGTTGAATTATTAAATCTGATACTTCATTAAATCTTTGTTGAACAATATTTAACTTATCTAGCATATTAAAGAATTAACTTTTTTACAAATTTATAATATTTTGAATTCATTTAGTATTCAAAAGTCCCATGCTCTGAAACTATAGTGAGTTTTTTTGAATCATTTGACTCAACTCTTCCAATAATTTTAGCATCAACACCAAAGGATTTAGAAATATCAATGATATTTTGAGCAATTTCTGGATCAACATATATTTCCATTCTATGACCCATATTAAACACTTTATACATTTCTTTCCAATCAGTTTTGGATTCATTTTTGATAATTTTAAATAAGGGAGGTGTAGCAAACAAATTATCCTTTATTATATGTAAATCATCAATAAAATGTAGAATTTTAGTTTGTGCTCCTCCACTACAATGAATCATTCCGTGAACAGAATTTGAATCGAAGTGATTTAAAATTTCCTTGATAATTGGAGCATAAGTTCTAGTTGGTGAAAGCACTAATTTACCAGCATCCAAATCTATACCATCAATTTTTTCTAGTAAATCAAAAGATCCTGAATAAACAAGTTCTTTAGGTACTAATGGATCAAAACTTTCGGGATATTTTTTTGCTAAATCCTTATTAAAAACATCATGTCTAGCTGAGGTCAAACCATTACTTCCCATACCGCCATTGTAGCTAGACTCATAATTTGCTTTTCCAAAAGACTCTAATCCGACAATAACATCGCCGCTTGATATATTAGCATTGTCAATTATTTTTGATTTTTTTATTCTTGCTACAACAGTTGAGTCTACTATAACTGTTCTAACCAAATCACCAACGTCGGCTGTCTCTCCACCCGTGGACTTGATATTAACACCATATGAAGACATTTCTTTTATTAATTCTTCTGTACCTTCAATTATTGCTTTAATAACTTCACCGTTTATCAAATTTTTATTTCTACCAATTGTTGAAGACAACATAATATTATCAACAGCTCCAACACATAATAAATCATCAATATTCATTACCAAAGCATCTTGAGCAATTCCTTTCCAAACTGAAATATCTCCCGTTTCCTTCCAGTATATGTAAGCTAAGGAAGACTTAGTACCAGCCCCATCAGCATGCATTACTAAACAATAGTCAGGATCATTAGAAAGATAATCTGGAACTATTTTACAAAATGCTTTTGGAAAAAGACCTTTATCAACATTCTTAATAGCATTATGAACATCAGTTTTATCTGCTGAAACTCCTCTTAAATTATAACGATCTGAACTATTATTTTGCATAAATTATAAAACAAATATACAAGTAATGAAATTGTTTAAATAATTTAATTTGTTATAATTAATGATTANAATTAAATATGAAAAAATCATTTTTTAATCAAATAATTATTAAAAAGAAAAAAAATATTATTAAAAAATACAGTATTAATAAAAATCAGTTATGTTAATATCTTTTAAATCGTTAAGTCCCTTAAAATCAATAATATATTTTATTTTTATTTGATAATTAAAATCTTAAATCTTTTTTAAAATGAGTAAATCTAAATTAGAATACATTTGGTTAGATGGCTATAAACCAACCCAAAACATGCGAAGTAAAACTAAAGTTATTGAAGACTTTAGTGGTAAGTTAGAAGATTGTCCAATTTGGTCATTTGATGGTTCATCAACAAAACAAGCAGAAGGTGGTTCTTCAGATTGTTTGCTTAAGCCAGTTGCAATCTATACTGATCCTGACAGAGTTAATGGTTATTTAGTGATGACGGAAGTTTTAAATGCAGATGGTTCTGCTCATGAGTCAAATGCTAGAGCAACCATTGATGATGATGATAATGATTTTTGGTTTGGATTTGAACAAGAATATTTTATAATGGATTGCGATACATTATTACCATTAGGATTTCCTGTTGGAGGATATCCTGGTCCTCAAGGAATGTATTATTGTTCTGTTGGTGGTAAGAACACACATGGTCGTAACCTAGTTGAAGAGCATGCAGATCTATGCATTGAGGCTGGATTAAACTTTGAAGGAATTAATCAAGAAGTAGCAAGTGGACAATGGGAATTTCAATTGTTTGCAAAAGGTGCTAAAAAAGCTGGTGATGAAATATGGATTGCAAGATATCTTTTAGATAGAATAACTGAAAACTATGGTTACTATATTGAATATCATCCAAAACCAATCAAAGGAGATTGGAACGGAAGTGGTATGCATGCTAACTTTTCTAATACAGTACTAAGAACTTGTGGTTCTCAAAAAACTTATGAAGCAGTTTGCGAAGCATTTAGACCCGTTGTAAAAGAACATATAAGTGTTTATGGTCAATTTAACGATCAAAGGCTAACAGGTCTTCATGAGACAGCATCAATAAACGATTTCAGTTATGGTATTTCGGACAGAGGAGCATCTATAAGAATCCCTATAATCACCGTTGAACAAGGATGGAAAGGTTGGTTAGAAGACAGAAGACCAGCATCTAATGGTGATCCATATAAAATTGCCGGTAGAATAGTTAAAACGGTTAAGTCAGCTAAAATTTAATATTTAAATTACAATAATCAAACCCTCTTAAATGAGGGTTTTTTTTTGCAAAAATTTAATTAAAAAATAATTGATATATGTAAACAGTATAAAACAATAATATTATAACGCCCTCTTTTCTTCCAAGAACAAGTTTTTTTGGAAAAAATATTAAAGGAAGTATTATTGATGCAAAAAACAACATAATATAAATATCATAATCAATTATATTTTGATCAAGTACTGTCAGTGGAGTTACAAGTGATGTGATACCTAAGACAGCAAAAACATTAAAAATATTTGAACCCAATAAATTACCTAATGATATACTTTTTTCTTTATTAAGAACGGCAACTAAAGAGGTTACAAGCTCAGGTATGCTAGTACCAATAGAAACCACTGTAATTCCAATAATTCTTTCACTTATTCCAAAAGAATTAGCTAACATTATAGCTCCATCGATAAACCATTCAGAACCAAAATACAAAAACAACCCACCAAAAAATAATATTAAAAGTGATTTCAAAAATGAATCTTCACTATCATTATCCAACTCAATTTCATCCTTGTCACGTAATTTTATTAAAGCCGAAATAGTCATCACTAAAAAACATACTAAAATACCTCCCTCGGTTTTACTTATAACACCATCAAGAACAACAATCAAAAAATAAATTGCAGAAAACATCATAATAGGCCATTCCTTTTTATAAACACTTTTAGAAATATTAATTGGAGAAAATACTATTGTTATTCCTAAAACTAATCCAAGGTTTGCAATATTCGAACCTAATACATTTGAAATAGCCAAGTCAGGAGATCCCTTTAAGGCTGATTTAATACTAACAATAAGTTCTGGGGCAGATGTAGCTAGCGAAACTACTGTCATACCTATTAATAATTTTGGTATTCCAAATCTAAGTGATATTGAAACTGCTGCTTTTAATAATAAATTTCCTCCTATTATTAAAACGATTAAGCCAAAAACTAACAATGAAATAGTATTTAAATCCATATATTTAATTTAAGTAAAGATAACACATGAATTATATATTTAATTAAATGAAAAATATATTTAAAGTAATAGCAAAAATAAACAGAGTAATACTGCCAAGTTTAACAAAAAACGGATTAGATCCTGTAAAAGCGACAAAGTTTCAGCTATTATTACTGGGATGGAGATACTACATTACAAAAAACAGTTTAGACTAGAAATTAAAATTATATTACTTTTAACTTCTTACCTACTTTTAAAAATGCACTCAAGGCTTTGTCAATATCTTCAATTGAGTGAGCAGCTGAAATCTGAACTCTAATTCTAGCTTGACCCTTAGGCACAACAGGGAAGAAAAAACCAATTACATATATTCCTAATTTCAATAACTCGGATGACATATCTTGAGCTAGGTGATCATCATAAAGCATGACAGGAACTATTGGATGACTTCCAGGTTTTATATCAAATCCAAAATTGGAAATTTTTTCTCTAAAATACCTTGTGTTTTCCTTTAGTTTTTCTAAATGAGAATTGTCATTCTCCAAGATCTCTAAAACTCCCAGAGAGGCACCAACAATAGAAGGTGCTATAGTATTTGAAAATAAATAAGGACGTGATTTTTGTCTTAATAAATCTATTATTTCTTTAGGGCCGCTTGTGAAACCACCTGAAGCTCCACCAAGTGCTTTGCCTAGTGTTCCTGTTATAATATCAACCTGATCAATTACACCTAGCTCTTCATGTACTCCTCTTCCATTTGGACCAACAAATCCAGTAGAATGACACTCATCAGACATTACCAAAGCATCATACTTATTAGCTAATTCACAAATTCTATCAAGCTGAGCAATAGTTCCGTCCATCGAAAAAACACCATCAGTAACAATAATTTTGTTCCTAGAATCTTTAGCATTCTTAAGTTGAAGTTCTAAATCTTGCATATCATTATGCTTATACCTAAATCTTTTGGCTTTACACAATCTTATTCCATCAATAATTGAAGCATGATTTAAAGCATCACTAATAATAGCGTCTTGATCGTTAAATAATGGCTCAAATAAACCTCCATTAGCATCAAAAGCTGCTGCATACAAAATTGTGTCTTCTTTTTTTAAAAAATTAGATATCTTACTTTCAAGATCCTTGTGAATATCTTGAGTTCCACAAATAAACCTGACAGATGCCATTCCAAAACCGTGACTATCTAAAGTATCCTTGGCACGTTTTATAATGTCAGGATCTGAAGCTAAACCTAAATAATTATTTGCACAAAAGTTTAAAACTTTATTATTATTAACGTTGATTTCTGAACTCTGATTTGAAGAAATTACTCTTTCATTTTTATATCGACCAGAAACTTTAACCTCATCTAATTCCTTTGTAAGTCTTTTTTTGATAGATTCGTACATAATTATTTTTATTATATAAAAGTATAATATTTATTTAAGGATGGAAAGAATACTTATCACGGGTGCACTAGGCCAATTAGGCCAAGAATTTATTAAGTTTTTTAATAAAAATAATACTTATGTTTTAGCAACTGACATCAGATCTCCGTTAAAGGTTTTAAGTTGTGATTTTGAAATTGCCGATGCAATGGATGAAAAAAGAATTGATTATCTAATAAAAAAAAACAATATCAATGTTGTTTATCATTTAGTCGCAGTCCTTTCTGCGAATGGAGAAAAAAACCCATTTATGGCATGGGAAATAAACATGAAAAGCTTTCAAAATATTATTAACTTATCAATTAATAATGGAATTAAAAAAATATTTTGGCCAAGTTCAATAGCTGTATTTGGAACAAAATCTAATTTAAGTTTTGTCAAACAAGATTGTATTCTTAATCCAAATACTATATATGGAATTTCTAAACTTGCTGGAGAGAGATTGATTGATTATTATAATAATAAATTTGATTTAGACATTCGTTCGTTGAGATATCCTGGTATCATTTCATTTGATACAAAACCTGGTGGAGGAACAACGGATTATATTATAGAAATGATTCAGTCACTAAAAAACGAAAAAGAATACACATGTTTTTTAAATAAAAACACTAAGCTTCCAATGCTTTATATAGATGATGCTATAAATGGGACAATTAAATATATGTCTATAAACAAAATCAATCTAAGAGTTAAAGATGCATATAACATAACAGGCTTTAGTATCACACCATTTGAGCTAGAAAAAAAACTAAATGAACTGGGATGCAGTGCTAAAGTAATTTATAACAGTGATTTTAGACAGGATATTGCTGATACGTGGCCAAAGGAAATTGATGATTCAACTGCTAGAAAAGACTGGGGTTGGAAATTTGACTATGGAATAGATAAGACTTTAAAAGTTGTCTTTAAGTAGATTTCAACCATTTACCATCAGAATTTAATGAAAATTCGCCTACACACTCTTTATTCCAAGATTCAGGATTTATTAGAGATAAAAAATATTCACTTTTTTTATTGGTGTATAAGTAATATTTTTCACCAATAACAGGTTCAAAGGTAAACTTAGAATTATAAATTATTTCATTCCATTTGAAATCATTTATTAGTTTTTCATAATCGGATTTTAACTCTTCGAACTTTAAACTAATCTTTTTGTTAACTTTAGACACACCTCTTTCTTTCCAACTCTTATTATCTTCGATTTTAATTGACGGAGCTCCAACACTAGAAGCATAAGGTAAAATTGAGGCATTATACTTATTAGATTTCTCATCAAAAACAATATTATCAGGCTTATTTTTTTTCATCTATAAAAATAATTCAACAAAATTATTACAAAAATAATGCTAAATTCGCATTTCTAATAAAAAAAGGCCTCGTAGCATAACTGAATAGTGCACTTGATTACGGCTCAAGAGGTTGTAGGTTTGAATCCTACCGAGGTCACAAAAAAAAGGGGATGACAATCATCCCCTTTTTTTATTAGATAAATTATTATTAGTTTTCTTTACGATAAACTATAATTCTTCTTATTTTTTCATCTACAATAAATACATCTAAAACATCCGAAAGAGATTTCTCTTCACCATTTTCAGTTTGCTTAATTTCATGGCCTGTAATTACCCAATCACCAACCTGACCATCAACATGCATTGTGTAAGAAAAGAAAGTATTCCAAGTTGGATTAAATTCTTCAATATATCCTTTTAAAATCTCAATATGAGTATCGTTACCCATTAGATTTCTACCATCCCAAAGGTTTAACACAATGGAATCATGATTCATACTAGCTATTGTTTCAAAGTCTTTGTTGTTGTGGGCGTCCATATATTTTTCCCATATTGCTAAATTTAAAGGATCTGCGTCTCTAGCATCAATTTTTGTTCCATCAGCTGTTAATAAATAACCAGGAGCTGGGCCTTTTTCTTCCTCTTTTGGAGTTGTTTCACAAGAAAACATTAATATTGAGGCAAATGATAATAATAAAAAATTTTTCATAATTAATTAGGTTTTGGTTCATTCAAATATAACTAAACATTCTAAAAAGAATGTAATATTAATCAAAGTTTTTGATTTTTATAATTATAAACCCAGCGGGATGACCCTCAGAATAAGTGCCAAATTATATAATATTAAAAGTATAATGCATTGATATAATTTACATAACTTAGAATAAATTAAACTTTAATAAAATATTTATGAAAAAATTCTTTCTTTTAACAACTGTAATTTTAATTGCAGCTTGTCAAACACCAATTGATTCTAGTGAGACAAAAATGTCTAATGAAGATATTTCTAATGCCCTTAAAGAAAAGGCAGTAAAGCTTCAAGATGCTATTCTTACACAAAACTTAGAAGAATTCAACAAACATGTTGATCAAAGTATTCCTTTCACATCTGGGGAATCAAACTTGAAAAAGTTTATAGTAATGAACTCTGAAAGATTTAATNCCGAAGCAAAAGCTAAATGGGGTTCTTTTGAATTATATGATATCGACGTAGCGCTTTCACCTGATTCAAGAACAGCTGTTTTAACTTTTTACGCTAAAGGCGATTATACTGTTGACAATAGTGATTCAATCGACTATAGCACAAGAGCTTCTTCAGTATGGGTTTCTACAGAAAATGGTTGGAAAATTATGCATTCAAACTGGGCACCACTTGAAGATGGTACTGGAATTCCTGAATAATATTTTCAATATTTTTATTTTTAAAAAAGCCTTTATAAATATATAGAGGCTTTTTAATTAAAGACATTTTAACATTTAAATTTATCATTATTTAAACAAATTAATTTAATGTTAATCAAAGTTTTTGATTTTTATATTTCTAAACTCAACGGGATGGCCTTCAGATTGAAGTGATATATATCCTTCAAAAAGAGACTCCCCTACTCTGTCAAGATAGTTGGCTGGAATTTTATCACCTCCTACTCTTAAATTAGAATAAGAAATCACCGTATCATTTTCAACAATATGATGAACTATANTATTTGATTTAACAATTACTTCAACTTTAACCCAATCGTCATTATGATACGTTTTAGAATTAGAATTTACACAGTGGTATTTTGCTTTTTCAGAGTTAATATCAACATCGATTCCAGGTGAACACATATTTGCTGTTGATCTTTCTCCGGTTCCCAATCCTCCTAAAAGCTGGACTTCTGAACTAACAGGAAAATCTTGATCTAAAAGCATAGTAGATGGATGCTGAGAATGTAGCATTATACCACTATTTTTAATTGACCATCCTGGAGCACCTTTCAAATGTTCTCCACTAAATTTATATTCTAAACTAAGGTGGTAATTTTTGAACTTAGATTTAGTATAAAATATATGACCAAATCTATCATCAAAATTTTCATAATTTTCGTATGAAACTTTCAATGAACCATCATTAACCTTAAATGTGTTTTTAAAATTATTACCTAATTCTTCACCCCTAATTTTAATTTCCCATCCATCAAAATCTTCACCATTAAAAATAGTTTCCCAATCATTTATTTCTTTAATATCATCAACTTGTTGTGGATTATTATAAATAATTATAAAACAAAATATTATTAAGAGACCAACTAAACTAGTAAAGGTTGATTTAACATCTTTCATAAATGTTTAATATTAAAAGTTAATCCTGATTTATTTTNTAACCTCTCCANTAAATTATCTCCCATTGCTGTAGAGGGTGTAATAACACCATCTAGACTATCCAATTTATCCATAGCTAAACATATGGCAGATTCACTTAGCATTTTTGATGTTGAACCGTATCCTGGGTCCCTGTCTCCAGTAACTTTAGCTATGGATTTAGATCCATCTTTATAAGTAACGTAAAATCTCAAATTAAAATATCCATTTTCACGTTCTTTTTTTGAGGGTCCTTCTCCAGCTCTTGGTAATATTTTATCAACAATTTTCTTTATAAATGATCCAGGTTTTGCAAGCATAACAATTGCTAATGGTATTGACATTAAAACACTTTTTACTCTTCCATTAAATCCTTTGCCACCCAAAGTTGCCTCATCATATTCAAAATCTTTTCCATACAAATATCCACTTAAAGCATTACTTCTTCTAACTATCTTAGTATTTATAGCAGCCATTATAAATGGACCAATCCAATTTTTTGATGTCTTATCAAATTTTACCTTTCTAAGATCATATTTATCAGGCCCGCTTTGTTCTCCTGTAGGGTTTAGTCCGTAAGGGCTGATCACTGTTTTAAAAATTTCATTGTCTTTAAGAGCTTCTTTATTCACGTTACTCAAACTTTCATAAGTACCACCACTAATACCACCTTTTGCACCAGCAACCCTCATCTCAATTTTACTTATGGTTTTGTTTAATTTTAGAGAATCTTTATAAATAAAATAGACACCCATGTCAGAGGGAATTGAATCAAATCCACAACAGTTAACAATTTTGACATTATTAGATTTAGCTTTTTGATGATACTGATCGATCATTTTTCTAATCCACTGAACCTCTCCAGCCAAATCACAATAATGTGTTTTACTTTCTACACATGCTTTAACCAAATTTGATCCATACAGAGCATATGGTCCGACTGTAGTGCAAACAACCTTAGTTCTTTTAACCATTGATTGAAGACTAGCTAAATCATCGCTATTGGCAGAAATAACAGGAATTGAATCATCAGCAAACTTTAATCGAATTTTATTTAATTTTTCAATACTTCTACCAGCAATTGCCCATTTAAGACTTTTATTTTTATAGTTATTATAAATATACTCCACAACTAGTGATCCTGTAAATCCTGTACCTCCCCATAAAATAACATCAAATTCTCTTTCCTTGGTCATAATTATAAATTTATTTAAACAAGTTAGTAAATATAAAATGATAGAGTGAAGTAAATTAAGATACTTTTTGTCCTCTATTTGGCTTAAGTTTTTTTTTAAAAAAATCTAAATCTTCAGAATTAGTTATAACAAATACTATCGAGTGATGATCACTATTTTCCTCTAAACCGGTTTTGTATTCATACATTTTTTCTAAAGCAAGAAATTCTTTGAGATGAGAATGAAAATGATGAGCAGTTTTATTTGAAACAGGACCTTTAAAATCCCAAATTAACTTAATTAAATTCATGAAAATAAAAATAGAAATTTATGACTTTAAATTGTTATATTTATAACAAAATATTTAATAATTGTTATAATATGAAAAACATATTAGTTCTTGGTCTTGGAAAAGTTGGAACCTTAGTAGGGGTTCTTTTGAGTAAAAATTTTAATGTTTCTGGGTTAGACCTGAATAAACCACATTATGATTTCAAACTACCATTTAACGTTATCGAAACAGATGTTAAAAACAAAGAAAACTTAATAAATATTTTTAAAGATTTTGACACTGTAGTTTCTGCTTTACCTTTTTTTTTAAATAAAAATATTGCAAAAATAGCTTATGATCTAGAAATGAACTATTTCGATNTGACAGAGGATATTGAGACAACAGACTATATAAAGANTCTCAGTGAAGATTCAAAAAAAATTATGGCACCNCAATGCGGATTAGCTCCAGGCTTAATTGGTATAATAGGTAATGANCTAGCTAGTGAATTTGATACATTAAGGGATATTGAACTTAGAGTTGGTGCTTTACCTAGATATCCAAATGGACAATTAGCTTATTCTTTTACTTGGTCGCCAGAGGGTGTCATTAACGAGTATATTAATGACGCTCAAGTTATTCAAAATGGAGTTAAAAAAATGGTGCCATCACTTGATGGATTTGAATATATAAATATTGAAGGACAAGAATTTGAAGCATTTGCTACATCTGGAGGACTTGGAACAATGTGTGATACTTATGAAGGAAAAGTCGATACATTGAACTATAAAACAATTAGATATCCAGGTCATGGTAAATTAATGAGATTTTTGATGTATGAACTAATTTTAAAAAATGACAAACCTCAATTAGAAAAGATACTAAGTAATGCTAAACCTCCAGTTGAAGAAGATGTAGTTTATGTTTATGCTGTTGTTGAAGGCTGGAAAAAAGAAAAAATATCAAGAAGTGAATATTTTAAAGCATTTTATCCTATTGAAATTGAAGGTCATAAATGGAGAGCTATTTCTTGGACTACAGCTGCTTCATTAGTTTCAGTTATTGAAATGGTTAATAACGGATCATTAAAACAAAAAGGTTTTATCAAGCAAGAAGAAATACCTTTTGAAAAGTTTTTAAAAACAGATTCTGGAAAATTATTTTTAAACTAACTTTAAATCATGAAGTTTCAAGAAAAAAAAACAATAAACCTAGTTTTAGAATCATTATTTGAAACATACTCGAAAAGAGTTCCAGATGTTACCAAAATTACCAATGCAATGGTTTCAAACAACATTGTTTCAAATCAATCTGAAATCATAAATGATCATATAGCATTTAGAACAATGGGAGTTAAACACCTAGGAATTAATTCGTTTGAAAAAATTTTTATAAAACATGGTTATATAAAAAGAGATTTCTATTCATTTAAAGAAAAAAAATTAAATGCATTCTGGTATTCACACCCAGAAAAAAATATGCCAAGAATATTTATTAGTGAATTAAAAGTTGATGAATTATCAATAGCAACACAAAAAATAATAAAGCACTATACTAATCAAGTTAAAAATGATCCAGTTGACGATATTGATTTAAACAATCCAGATGAAATTATAAATTTCTTAAGTAATCCTTTATGGAGTTTACCCACTTTAGATCATTATAATCAGTTATTAAAAGAAACTGAATATGGGTCTTGGGTGATATACAATAGATACTATTTGAATCATTATACTATTAGTGTTCATGAACTTGAAAAAGAATATAATTCATTAGAAAATTTTAATAATTTTTTAATTAGTATTGGAATTAAACTTAATGATTCGGGCGGTATAATTAAAAAAAGTAAAGATGGATTACTCCTTCAAAGTAGTTCTGTAGCAAATAAAGTTAATGCTAATTTTAAAGAAGGTAAGTCATTAATTTCTGGTAGTTATGTTGAATTTGCTGAGAGAAAAGTTCTTCCAAAATTTAAAAATTTAGATAAAATAAAAAGCATACACAGAAGAGATGGTTTTGAAACATCTAATGCTGATAAAATATTTGAAAGCACCTATCAAAAACAAGTAAATAAATAACTAATAGTTATTTATTTTAGCAACTCTATCTAAATGGTAATTTGAATCTCCAAAAATTCTTTGGGTAACTCTTGTTCTTTTTAGAAAAAAACCAATATCAGAATCGTCTGTCATTCCAATTCCACCATGCATTTGAACCGCTTCATTAGTAACTAATTTTGATGTTAATCCTAACTTTGATTTGGCTAAACTTGCCAATTCAGATAAATTCTCGTCATCTGTATCAATAGCTTGTAAAGCTTTTAAAACTATTGACTTACATAATTCAATTTCCCCAAACATTATTGATGATCTGTGTTGAAGAGCCTGAAAAGAACCGATTTTTACTCCAAACTGTTCTCTTTCCTTCAGATATTGCATTGTCATTTCAAATGCTTGTTGAATATTTCCAAGCATTTCAGCTGCCAATCCAATACAAGCTATATCAAGAGTTTTGCTTAAAAGTTTTTGACCATCATCATTGGATGATAAAAAATCATTATTAGAAAACTCAACATTATTAAATGAAATATCAGAATAACTTTTAGAGTCCATATGAACTTTATTGTTGAAAGTAATCCCTTTTGATTTAGAATCTAAAATAATCAACTCTAATTTACCAGAGGATTCATTATTAGCTGAAATGATTAAGTAATCTGAAATTGATCCATCAATTACCAACCTCTTTTTGCCATTCAAAATAAACTTCTGATCGTTTTTTGAAATAATTGATAAGTTAATATTTGGGTTGTGATGAGAAGTTTCTTCATGAGCCAGTGAACAAAGCTTTTTTCCATTCATTATTTCATCAAAAAGTTTACTTTTTAAAACTTCATTTTTTGAAAAAGAAATTAATGTTGTTGAAACCAAAACAGTGGATATCATTGGTGAAACTGTAAGATTTCTCCCCATTTCTTCTAAAACTTGACCTAATCCAACATAACCAAAATTAAGTCCATTATATTCCTCAGGAATTATTAAAGCCGTCCATCCCATTTCAACCATTTCTTTCCATAAATCAACATCAAATTGATTATAATTGTCGTCTCTTAATTCTCTCATATGAGAAATTGGAGATTTTAAATCTAACAATTCTTTTGCTGAAGATTTGAGCATATTTTGCTCTTCATTAATTACAAGTGCCATAATTATTATTTTGATGGGAGCCCAAGGACTCTTTTTGCTATTATATTTAACTGAACTTCATGTGTTCCTCCTTCAATTGAATGACCTTTTGATCTATTAAAATATCTAGCCTCTCTACCATTNTTAGATTCTTCACTAGTCCATTCAGTTGAATTAAATCCATTGACCTCTAATCTTAATTCCTCTTTCTGCATAGCAAGTTCAGTCCCATAGTATTTAAAAAATGAAGATACTGCACCTGAATTATTTCCTGCTTTGTGTTCGTCTAAAGCTCGTTGAATTGTTAATTCGAAAATTTTTTCATTCATTTCAAGATTTGCAATCTTTGATCTAATTGAAGCATTTGATAATAATTTATCAGTAACTCCAATAGAATCAATTGCGACTTCACTTAATTTTTTTTTCTTATCTGTATCACCTATCCCTCCTATCATTTGACGCTCATGAGTCAATAAATACTTAGCAATAGTCCAACCATCATTAAGAGTACCAACTAAATTCTTTTTTGGAACTTTAACAGAATCAAAAAATGTTTCAGCAAATGGTGATTTTCCACTTATTAACTTTATCGGTCTTGTAGATACTCCATCTGAGTTCATATCAATAAGTAAAAAACTTATCCCTGTGTGTTTTGATTCAGTACTTGTTCTAACTAAACAAAATATAAAATCTCCTTTATCGCCATAAGATGTCCATACTTTAGATCCAGTAACTAAAAAATGATCACCTTTATCTTCAGCCTTAGTTTGAAGATTAGCTAAATCACTTCCTGCGTTAGGTTCACTATAGCCTTGAACCCATCTTATTTCTCCTTTGCAAATCTGATTCAAATAATAAATTTTTTGTTCTTCAGAAGCAAACTTTAATAAAGCAGGACCCAACATTGATATACCAAAATTGATATGAGGCTTTCTACATCCCAACCTAGACATTTCCTGATTTAAAATATTATTTTGTTTTGGATTTAATCCTCCTCCTCCATATTTAGATTCCCAATAAGGAACAATCCATTTTTTATCAAACATTTTATTAAACCATATTTCTTGATCCTTAGAACTAAATTCTCCGTTTCTACCTCCCCAATACAATTGTTTTGCATCGGTTATAGGCTCTTGCATGGACGCTGGACAATTTTCTTCCAACCATTTTCTTGTTTCTAACCTAAAACTTGTTAAATCTGTCTTAACTTGTGTTTCCATTCTGTTTATTATTTACCTTTAAAATTAGCTTTTCTTTTTTCTAAAAAAGCAGTTACACCTTCCTTTAAATCTTCACTATAAAATGCTGCAACTTGCTCTTTAGCTTCAAACTCTATAGTACTTAACAAATCATTATTTAAAGAAAAAATCATGTCTTGTTTTGTAATACCTATTCCAATAGTTGGTTTTTTTGATAACTCAATAGCCCAACTTTTTGCAACATCAATGATTTCATTTGATTCAACTAATTTATTTGTCAATCCCAATTTAAAACATTCTTCACCCAATACTCTTTTACCTCCTGTAGCAATCTCTAAGGCCTTACTATACCCAACTTGTCTTGAGAGCAACCAACTAGCACCTCCATCAGGTCCTAATCCAATATTAATAAAAGCATACAATAGTGCACTTTCTTTACTCATAACTCTAAAATCACAAGCTAAAGCAAAAGCAGCACCAACACCTGCTGCAGTACCATTTATTGCTCCTATTATTGGTTTCCTTAGACTTAAAAAATTATTTAAAATTGGTTTATAATTATCAATTATATAATCTCTAGAATCTTCTGGAGATAAAGTTCCAATGGTTGTCAAATCTGCTCCTGAACAAAAGCCTTTTCCATTTCCAGTTAAAACTACAGCCCTTATATTATCGTCATTTTTTATAACAGAAAATACATAATTAATTCCTTCAATTAAATCTTGATTAACTGCATTATATCTTTCNGGTCTATTTAAAGTTATAACTGCAATACCTTCAAAAATATCTAACAAAACTGCTTTATTCTCCATAATANTAATTTTATTCGTAAGCAATAGCTAAGGTTTCAGCAACACAAACTGGTTTTTCTTGACCATTTAATTCTACAGTAATTCCTAATTTGTATTTCGCACTTCCATCTTTCTTTTCGCACTCTAGTAGAGAAACTCTTCCTCTAATAAATCCACCAGAGGGAGTAGCACTGGTAAAACGAACCCTGTCAACTCCATAATTGACTCCCATTTTAACACTTTCTAAATTTAAAGTATCATAAGAAAATCTGGAGGCTAGAGATAATATCATAAAACCATGTGCAATTGTTGTTTTATACGGAGAATGTTTTTCTGATTTTTCTTTATCTATATGAATCCATTGTTCGTCCTGAGTAATTTTAGCAAAAATATTTATATTTTCTTGAGTGATTTCAATCCAATCAGAAACTCCAAGTTCTTTTCCAACAGAACTGTTTAACTCATCTAAGTTCTTGAAACTAGTTTTATATGCTTCGTTATTATTCATAATTATAATTTTAAATTTTACATTGGCATTGATCCACCATTCGCATGTAGAGTTATTCCACTTACAAATCCTGATTCTTTAGATGCTAAAAACAAATAAGCATGACCCATATCTTCAGGTGTACCAATTCTACCCACTGGAATCATTTTAACTGCGCCCTTAATAATTTCTTCAGGCATACTGTCGGACATTACAGATTTTACAAAACCTGGTGCTACTGCATTTGCAGTAATTCCGTGTCTACCAACCTCTTTACAAAGTGCTCTTGTAAAACCAGAAATTCCAGCTTTAGTAGCACAATAATTAGTTTGTCCAAAAGCACCTGCTGTTCCATTAATAGAAGAAGCTGAGACAATTCTTCCGTATCCATTTTCTTTCATATGTGGAACTACAGCTCTTGTTACTACATACAGGGATTTAAGATTTACATTAATTACTGAATCCCATTCTTCTTCTGACATTTTTAAGAACGATTTGTCTCTGATGATTCCTGCATTATTAATTAAAATCTCAATTTTACCATGCTGTTTAATGATCTCTTCAATAGCATTATCTACAGAACTTTGATCTGTTACATCAACTTTTTGAAAAAATATTTTCCCACCATTTTGAGTTATTTCATTTACTGTTTCAGTTCCGTCCAAAACATCCCATAACGCTACAGTTGCTCCTTCTCTACAAAAAACTTCACAGATTCCTTTACCTATCCCACGCGCTCCACCTGTAACAATAGCAACTTGACCTTCTAATCTTTTCATATTTATATTTTTTTAATTAAAATTTATTAAGTGTTAATTTATATAACTTCAAATAGACCTGCAGCTCCCATTCCTCCACCAACACACATTGTTGAAATTACATATTTAGCGCCTCTTCTTTTACCCTCAATTAGTGCATGACCAACCATTCTAGACCCACTCATTCCATAAGGATGTCCTATTGAAATAGAGCCTCCATTAACATTTAAAATTTCATTAGGAATTCCAAGTATATCTCTACAATATAAAACCTGAACAGCAAATGCTTCATTAAGCTCCCAGAGTCCGATGTCACTCATTTTAAGACCATTTTGTTTTAACAATTTTGGAACAGCATATATTGGTCCAATACCCATTTCGTCTGGTTCACATCCGGCAACTGCAATTCCCCTATAAATTCCAAGTGGTGTAACATTATGCTTTGCAGCAACACTTGATTCCATAAAACACAAGCAGATGCACCATCAGAAAGCTGACTAGCATTTCCAGCCGTAATTGATCCTCCTTCAACAACTGGATTAAGTGAACTTAATCCTTCAATAGTTGTGTTAGGTCTATTGCACTCGTCTTTTGAAGTAGTCTTTTCAACAAATGAAATCTCTTTCGTTATTTTATCCATAACTCCCATAGTTGTTGTAACGGATACAATTTCATCATCAAATTTTCCTTCTTGCTGTGCTTTTGCAGTTCTTAACTGACTTTGAAGAGAATATTCATCTTGAGATTCTCTTGAAATATTATATCTATTAGCTACTACTTCAGCAGTTTTAAGCATTGGCATGTAAATATGTTTATGTTTTTCAATTAATTTTTTATCAACCCACCTATCCAGATTCATTTTTTCAGTTTGAACCAAACTAATTGAATCTAATCCGCCTCCAACAGCAACGTTCATTCCATCGCTTATAATTTGTTTAGCAGCAGTCGCAATAGCCATCATTCCAGATGAACATTGTCTGTCTAATGTCATTCCACTAACAGTTACAGGAAGACCTGCAGCTAGTGCAGAATTTCTAGCAACATTACAATGTTGTGTTCCTTGTTGCAAAGCTGCACCCATTATAACATCATCAACTTTTTCTGGATCAACTCCTGATCTTTTAACTGCTTCCTCAATTGCCCAACCTGCCATAGTTGGAGCAGTAGTATTGTTAAATGTTCCTCTGTATGATTTTGTTAAAGGAGTTCTTGCTGTAGAAACGATTAATGCATCTCTCATAATTATATTTTTAAAATTAATTTACCTTTTTTTTCTCCATTAAATAATTTTTTAAAAACCTCATAAAAGTTTTCAATTCCTTCGTAAATATCTTCTTTTGATTTTAAAGTACCATCCAAAATCCATTGAGTCATTTCTTTGGTTGCAGTAGGATAATTTTTTGCGTAATCAAAAACAACCATTCCTTTCATGGAAGCCCTATTTACAAGTAAAGACAAATAATTATCTGGGCCTTTGGCTGACATTTCGTTGTATTGTGAAATAGCTCCACAAACTACTATTCTAGCTCCCATTCTTAAAAAGACAAGAGCAGCATCTAAAATCTCACCCCCAACATTATCAAAATAAACGTCAATTCCATCAGGACACTCTCTTTTAATCCCTCTTTTAATACTTTCATTTTTATAGTCAACACAACCATCAAAACCAAGTTCATTAATGACATAATCACATTTTTCCTTACCACCAGCTATACCGACAACCTTACATCCTTTAATTTTGGCAATTTGACCTACTATACTTCCAACAGCACCTGCAGCAGCTGACACTAATACGGTATCACCTTCTTTTATTTTACCAACTTCAAGAATACCAAAGTATGCAGTCATTCCTGGCATTCCTAAAGTTCCAATAAAAGTTGGTAATGGAATTTTAGTACTTGGCACCTTAAAGTATCCCTTTCCATCAGAAATGGAATATTCTTGAACTCCACCCCATCCTGAGAGAACATCGCCTTTATTAAAATTTGGGTTTTTTGAGTCTACAACTTCTCCAATAGTTCCAGCTCTCATGACTTCACCTATTTGAACTGGAGGAATATACGATCTAGCTTCATTTAGCCATCCTCTCATTGCTGGATCAAAAGAAACATATAAATTTTTCAAAAGAATTTCTCCATCATTTATTTCTCTTACGTCTTGAGTTTCATGAACCCATGTATCTTCAGATGGAAAACCTGAAGGTCGAGATGACAATTTAACAACTTTATTTTTTAACATTTTTATGAGTTTTATTATTTGATATTAAAAACAATAAGTGAATTAGTATTAAAATACTAAAATATAAAAAAATACTATGCAAGCATAACAAACTCAAAAAATAAAATTATTATTTCCAGTTAGGATTTCTTTTTTCTTTAAAAGCAGCAATTCCTTCTTTTGCATCGTCAGATTTCAAAACCAATTCTAACATTTGCAAAAGATATTCATGATTTGACTCACTAGATTTAATATTATCCATTGCTTCTAATCCATGTTTT
>JGI26079J46598_1000145_pt1 | contig 28112 bp, 29 predicted proteins | sample SaaInl59LU_5_DNA_FD_46598 | JGI IMG/M metagenome (IMG submission 46598) | reverse complement strand
CTTTTCTTTGCGGCATTGCCTATGGATCCTGCTAAAAAAACCCTGCTTTTTTATATGCATTTAGACGGCCAACCGGTAGCTCCAGAATTATGGGATCAGGATAATCCTTATGAGGTGGTGCTTAAAAAACCAGTCGGTGATCAGTGGGAAACCACTTCTTTTGAAGAATTGAATGAAGATATTCCTATGGACTGGAGGCTTTATGGTAGGTCTACCTCGGACGACAAGGGACCTATTGTTATGCTTCTAAACAGCTTGGATCTACTGAAAAAAAATAATGTCAGCCTGCCTTTCAACATTAAGGTGGTCTTAGACGGAGAAGAAGAAAAAAGCAGTAAACCACTGGCTAAGGCAGTGAATACTTATAAAGATTTATTAGAGGCAGATTATTTAATCATTAATGACGGTCCTGTTCACGCCTCCGGACAACCTACCATTGTATATGGATGTAGGGGTATTACTACCTTAAAGGTATGGACTTACGGTCCCATAAAACCGCAACACTCTGGTCACTATGGTAATTACGCACCCAATCCAGCCTTTGAAATGGCCCACCTCCTCTCGAGTTTAAAATCTCCGGAGGGAAAGGTATTAGTAGCGGGTTACTATGATGGTATTGAATTGAGCGAATCTGACAAAGCTGTCTTAAAGGCAGTACCGGACGCAGCAGACTATATAGACGAGCTATTGGGCATTCACAAGCCAGATGCGGTAGGCACTTTTTATCAGGAGGCGCTTCAATTTCCTTCCCTTAATGTGAGAGGAATGGCAAGCGGATGGGTTGGCGACCAAGCCAGAACTATTGTACCAGATATGGCTACTGCTGAAATTGATTTGAGGTTGGTACCTGAAACTGACGGAGCGCGCTTACAAAATCTAATAGAAGCACATTTAAAAAAACAAGGCTATACCATTTTTAATGCGGCCCCTACCAAGGCAGACAGAATGGCCTACCCCAAAGTGATTAGACTAGAAAAGGGATCTGTTACACCTGCTTTTAGAACAGATTTAAGCCTGCCTTTTGGAGCGCATTTAAAATCTTTATTGGAAGATAATTTCAATACTGAGGTGGTGCAAATTAGAACCATGGGGGGTACCGTTCCTATTGCCCCTTTTGTGAATGCCTTAAAAATACCTGCCTATATTTTACCAATGGTGAACCCGGACAACAACCAGCACAGCCCTAATGAAAACTTGAAAATTGGTCAAATTGAGTACGGAATAAAAACCTTTTACAAGGTATTGAGCAGCCCTTTTGAATAGGGATTAAGCACCATAAAAATCTGGCACTAGACATTTAACCGCACTTTTAAATAAGGAGTGCCTTATCTAAAAGGTTNAAGTGGAANTATNTTGTAGTGTAACATTNTTGAAAGAACCTATCTTACAAATACAGGCGCCATAGGGTCTTTGGTCTCTTCTGGGCTGTAAGCGTAGCCCTCAAGATTAAAACCTAGTATTCCGTCCAGGTCTTGAACGTTGTTTTGAATGGCGTAACGTACCATAAGCCCTCTTGCCTTCTTGGCATAAAAACTAATGATCTTGAGTNTATCATTTTTCCAGTCTTTAAACACTGGAGAGACCACCTTCATGTGTAAGGATTTGGCATCTAAGGCAGAGAAATATTCATTGCTCGCTAGATTCACTAGTATTTCCGAGGCCTCCATTTGAGCATTCAGGTGGGCCGTTAGGGTTTCCTTCCAAAAACTATACAGGTTCTTGTGAGATCCTATTTTTAGGGAAGTCCCCATCTCTAAACGATAAGCTTGGATGAGGTCTAGCGGTTTTAGCATACCGTATAAACCAGAGAGAATAAGCAATTGATCTTGTAANGCATNAACTTCTTTTTCGCTCATTGACAAAACATCTATGCCCTGNTATACATCNCCACTGAAGGTGTAAATGGCAGGTCTCGCGTTGTCTGGCGTAAAGGGCCATGTGAAATCTTGATTGCGCTGCCAGTTGAGTTGAGACAATTTATCTGAGATATTCATGAGAGCACCCAGATCTTTGGGTTTCTTTTGAGCCAATGTGGTGTTAATAGTCTTGGATTTGTCTAAAAATACGGGCTCACTGAATTGCGTGGTCGGAAGTGCTGTTTCAAAATCTAAAGACTTAGCAGGCGATATAATGAATTTCATAGCAAATAAATTTTAGCATAAAAATACAGGTTTTTAGTGATTTTTAAAAACCACTAAAAAAGTCTTATTCTTGCTGGTGTTGTGCATAGCTGCGCCACTTTTCAATGCAGCTTAGCATGTCTTCTGGAATGGGGGTATTAAAACGCATGAGCTCGCCAGAACTCGGATGCACAAAACCGAGGGTTTTGGCGTGTAAGGCCTGCCTGGGCAGGGCCTTAAATGCGTTGTCTACAAACTGTTTGTATTTCGTAAAAGTGGTGCCTTTTAAAATTTTCTCTCCACCGTAGCGCTCGTCATTGAAAAGCGTATGCCCAATGTGCTTCATATGAGCCCTAATCTGATGGGTCCTGCCTGTTTCTAATACACAGGAAACAAGGGTCACATAACCCAATCGTTCAATCACCTTATAATGGGTAACGGCTTCTTTTCCTTGATCTCCTTCTGGAAAAACAGCCATTTGAAGCCTGTTCTTTGGGTGTCTTCCTATATGGCCCCTCACCGTCCCTTGATCTTCCTCTACATTGCCCCACACAATAGCCACGTACTCCCGCTCAGAGGTTTTGTCAAAAAATTGCTTGGCCAAATGCGTCATGGCCTTAGAGGTTTTTGCTACTACCAGTAAACCAGAGGTGTCTTTGTCTATCCTATGCACCAATCCCGGACGGTCATCTGAATTTAAGGGAAGATCTTTTATGTGAAATAAGAGCGCGTTAATCAATGTACCTGAGTAATTTCCATGACCTGGATGCACCACCATACCCGGTGGTTTATTGACCACCATAAGGTCTGAGTCTTCATAGACTACATCTAAAGGAATATCTTCTGGGGTCAGGAGGAATTCATAAGGGGGATGGGTAAACATGACCTTAATTTCGTCTCCAGATTTCACCTTGTAATTCTGCTTCACCACCTGCTCATTGACCCAAATATGGCCTTCTTTTGCTGCTTGTTGAATTTTATTTCGTGTAGCATTCTCAATGAAATTCATGAGATATTTATCAATCCTTAGCGGCTCTTGCCCTTTGGAAGCTGTAAAAGCGAAATGCTCAAATAAATCTTCAGATTCCTGATCTGTGTAAGCATCTATTGGTGTTTTTGGATCTGTTTGAGACATGATTTATGGGATAATAAAAGCTAGGAATTAGAAACTAGAGAGCTACTCTAATTTAAACACAATATTTATATTCGATTAATTTATATTCAATGGGTTTAAGCCATTTTAAAATAGGCTCAAAGTTTTATTCTGGTAGGGTCTGGTTTAAATTTGGCGTACCGTTTTCCGGTCTTTTTCCATTTCCACAGATGAGTTCAATTTCTGACATCTTAGGCAATTTAAAACCTGGTTTAATGAGTTTTTTCTGATATTTAACCCCATAGACCATATTCTTTCCTAAGGCGTCTATATAAGTGACTTTTTCTATCTTTAATCCAACCGCTTGCAACTTAGAGGTGGCATTTCTTTGCGTTACTTGAACCAGTTCTGGCAAACTTATGTTGGCNTAGCCAGATGGATTTAGCTGTAGGTATATTTTCTTGTTTGCTTTGACCTCGCTTCCTGGCAATGGCTTTTGACTAATGACTGCATTTTTAGGGAAATCGCTTCTAAAATTAGCTGAGTCAATGACTTGAAATCTAAGTGATTGAGCAGCTAAAATATGGGCCACCTCAGCAATCTCTTTTTTACTTAAATCTGGTACTACAATATAATCACCATGTGCTGTAGTCCAAGCCAACATTTGCATACTGATGACCACAATAATTAATAGTACCAAGAGGGCACCAAAGATTTGTTTTAAAAAAAACCGGCTTTTTAAAAAAAGTATACTATTTTTCATTGCGCTTAGCGATTGGCACAAAGATAGCAAAACCTTTGTGTTAGTAATTCTCAGTATTAGATAATTTATAAAAGTGTTTTCTGATGAAAAAAACCATTGCAGTGATTATGGGGGGGTACACCAGTGAATTTGAAATTTCACTAAAAAGTGGCTCTGTTGTGGCCGCTCATTTAGATCCTGAAAAATACGAGGTTTACCCTATAGTAATTTCAAAAAACAGGTGGACCTATACTACTGATCACGGCGCAGTGTATCCTATCCAAAAGGGAAATTTCAGTTTAGAACTCCCTCACAAGCAAGTGTTGTTTGACGGTGTTTTNAATGCCATTCACGGAAGTCCTGGAGAAGACGGTAAAATTCAAGCTTACTTAGAACTTTTGGGTATTCCCCAAACCGCTTGTAATTTTTATCAAGCAGCGCTTACCTACAACAAAAGAGATTTATTGAGTGTCCTCAAGTCCTATGGAATGGCCATGGCGAAATCTTATTATTTGAACTATGGTGACCCCATTAATCATGAGGCTATTATTCAAAAAGTTGGCTTGCCTTGTTTTGTAAAAGCCAACAGATCTGGAAGTAGTTTTGGTATTAGCAAGGTATATGCAATAGAACAGATGGAGGCTGCGCTTGAGATTGCTTTCAAAGAAGACAAGGAGGTGATTATTGAAGAGGCCTTGGTGGGAAGAGAGGTGTCTGTGGGAGTGATTCAATACCAAGGTAAAACAAAGGTGCTACCCATTACCGAGATTATAAGTGAAAACGACTTTTTTGACTATCAGGCAAAATACGAGGGAAAATCTACAGAAATTACTCCTGCTACACTAGATCCTGAAGTGGAACAAAATATTATTGATGCAGCTACATTTATTTATAACACATTGAAATTAAAAGGATTTACCAGATCTGAATTTATTTTAGTCAACAATGTTCCTCATCTTTTAGAAGTAAATACAACACCAGGTATGACCCANCACAGTATACTGCCTCAGCAGGCAAANGAAGCTGGGATTTCGCTACCTGAATTATTTGAAAGCGCTCTTGAATCTATATGGTAAGTCCTTATTGTGTTGTTTTTGGAAACTGGCCACACAAGCGATTGAAAATCACCTAGATTTAAAGCTAAATTGTTTAATTTTAATGCATGGATAAAAAAATAGCTGTTTTCCCTGGATCATTTGATCCACTTACCCTTGGGCATTTAGATGTCATACAAAGAGGCATTACTCTTTTTGACAGACTCATTATTGCCATAGGGGTAAATACGGATAAAAAGTATATGTTTTCATTAGAAGAGCGATTGGAAATACTCCGCGAAACCTTCCAAGACCAACCCAAGATTAGCGTTCATACCTACAGCGGTTTAACAGTAGATTTCTGTAAAGAGATTAAAGCAAACTTTATTCTTAGAGGACTCAGAAATCCTGCTGATTTTGAATTTGAAAAAGCTATTGCCCATACCAATAGAAAGCTCTCCGAAATTGAAACCGTTTTTTTACTCACCTCATCAGGTAAATCGTATATCAGTTCTTCAATTGTTAGAGATGTTATAAGACACGGAGGTGATTATTCAGGGCTAGTTCCAAAAGCAGTATTAAATATTTCAAGAGAATAGTCTGAAAATTAACCTAATTAGACCAACAAAGTTTTTAATCCCATATCTATTCAAATAAAACTTTAATGTTGGTGAAAGAGTTCTGTAGGGCCTTTTTAATTTTATCTGGACCTTTCCACTTCACTTTAACAATGCCTTCTTCTAATTGTCCCAGCAAGGGTCCCCTGTAAGATGTTTTCATCGCAAACCAATGTACTTCTTTAAGTTTATATTGTCCGTTTCGCTTGAATATATGATAGGTAGTTCTCAAAAAGTTTTCAATCTCCAATCCTTTCACACCCGTTTCCTCCTCCACTTCTCTTATTGCGGCAGCTTCAATAGTCTCCCCCTTGTCTACTTTACCCTTTGGCAAATCCCACTTATCATTTCTATATATAAAAAGTACCTTTCCTAATGGGTTAGTCACTACACCTCCTGCCGCTACAACCCTAGGTATGGTTTTAGTAAACTTGTTTAATATTTCTTCNTGGTTGGGATGGTATATATACGCTTTATCCAACTTCTTTTTAGAGAGTGCTGAAATGGCTTTTTGAATCGCTTCCTCATTTAGCGGAAAATAAGTGCTTTCTTCAGATTCTGCTAGTTTATTTGTCAGAATCATAGGAGATTCATTCACAAAAACTTTATACATTTGTGTCATGATTTTAGATAGCGAAACCGCAAAACAAACAGCTGCACTATTATTACAAATTAATGCAATTAAGTTGAGACCAGAAAATCCTTTTTCTTGGGCCTCAGGATGGAAGTCTCCCATCTATTGTGACAACAGGATAGTGCTCTCATTTCCAGAAGCAAGAAAGTTTGTAGCCTCAAAAATGGCTGATCAAATAAAAACACTTTATCCCAATCCAGATGCTATTGCAGGGGTTGCTACAGGCGCAATTGGTATGGGACTTTTGGTTGCTGAAATATTATCGCTCCCTTTTGTCTATATTAGACCTGAAGCAAAATCCCACGGAAGGCAAAATAAAATTGAAGGGCAGTTACAAGAAAATGCTAAAGTAGTGGTCATTGAAGACCTTATTTCAACAGGTAAAAGCAGTCTCAAAGCTGTTGAAGCACTTGAAGAGGTAGGTGCAGAAGTCATGGGAATGTTAGCCATTTTTACCTATGGATTTGAAACAGCTGAAGAAAATTTCAAAAAACAAAATACCGCCCTGCATACCCTGAGCGACTACAGTCACTTAATTACTCAAGCATCTAACGAGGGTACTGTAAGCATTGACCATCTAGACACTTTGAAAGAATGGAGAAAAAACCCATCTCACTGGAACCAATAATAATCCCAAAAGATAGTTTATCCGAGTAGTACATGCTTATGGGAACATTCTTTGCTTCCATAAAACAAAAAAGATATTTACAATATGTTAATAGAAACAAACCCAGTCCTTTTAAACACCTCAGATACATTGGTATTTAATTTTTTAAATGAAATTAAAAATTTCGAACATCTCATGCCAGAGAACACTAGTAAATTTGAAGTACTCAGTGAAGATCGTTTTCTTTTCGCTTTAAAAGGAATGCCTGAAATTGTCTTACAAAAAAATGAATCTGAGGCCAACTCCTATGTATTGTTAGGTGCTGCAAGTGATAAATTACCTTTTACACTCAAAGGAAATATTGTAAATAAAGGAGAAGACAGCACTGAAGTACAATTGGTTTTTGAGGGCACTTTCAATGCCATGATGGAAATGATGATTAAAACCCCCATCACCAATTTTGTAAATGCGTTGTCTGAAAACTTAACTAAGGTTGCCTTTTAAGCTTTGTACACAAAAAAACAGTAAAGTTTTTGCAACTGCNTCAATTTCAATAAAAAAGGCTGTAATAAAATAGCTGTAATTGAAGCTATAGGTCCTTTTAAAGTATCATTTTAACCTCTTTAAACTGAAAAAACTCTTTCAAACCTGCTTGGTCTTCAATCACTAGTGCTCCGTTAGATGTAATGCCTNTAATGGTCCCTTGGAAGCTGTTTTTATTAGGTCGTTGAAAAGTTTTTAGCAAGCCATAGCCAAACAATTTGTTTTCATACCTGAATTTTAAAGAAAGGTAAGGCAAGTGGTCTATTTCTGAAAGTGATTTATCTAATTGAATGACTAAGATTTCAATTAAATGACCCAATTTTATAGNCACTTTGGAATGCTCACTCAATGCAGTAGCCTGAGTTAATTCAGGCATAGGAAATTTAAGTATATTTAACCCTATTCCAATAACACTAGAGGTCACTAAATTTCCTTGAATCTTATTCTCAATGAGAATACCACCTACTTTTTTTCCCTTAATTAAAATATCATTGGGCCATTTNACACTTAGCTCTTCTGAAAAAAGAGCGAGCACCTGACGCACCGCTAAAGAAACTGACATGGCTATTTTAAATTGATCTTCTAAAGATAAATTCAGGTGTTTTTTATAAACACTTAAGCTAATACTACTCCCTTTATGGGCAAGCCAATTATTCCCCATTTGTCCCCTGCCTTCAGTTTGGTCTGCAGCCACAACAAAAGTATTATCTTGTAACAATCCTTTACTTAAAAGGTCTTTTAGGTAATCATTGGTAGAAGATATTTTATCTAAAAAAATAAGGGGCATAAATAAAGATTTAATCTTTTAAAACTAGGCTAAAAGGCTGTTTAATCTTATGTTAAAAACAATAGCTAAGAACGTAAAAATATAATAACTTTGTAAAAAATTAAATTTTTTAAATGTTAGATAAAAAAGGAGACGTAGATAATCTTATCTCATTAATTCTCAATGGAATAGAAGAAGTAAAAGGTTTAGATATTCAATTATTAGATCTTAGAGAAATAGAAAATACTGCCTGTGATTATTTCATTATTTGCAATGGTACTTCAAATACACATGTAAATGCTGTGGTTGGATCTGTCCAAAAAATAGTCAGTAAGACCATTCAAGACAAACCTTGGCATGTAGAAGGATCGGAAAATGGAGAGTGGGTTTTACTCGATTATGTGAATGTAGTCGTTCACGTTTTTCAAAAACATATCAGAGAATATTACGACATAGAAAGCCTTTGGGGAGACGCAAAAGTAACTGCAATAACGAGTCCATCAAACTAAAATATAATGGCAAAAGAAACCAAAACAAGTCCTAAAAAACCAAAGTTCAATGCTTGGTGGGTATATGCCACAGTAATAGCATTATTAATAGGTTTTCAATTTATGAGTAGTGGTCTTTCGAATACCAGAAAGACAACGACTTCTGAACTTCAATCTTATTTGAAGAATGGAGATATTAATAAAATCATCATTATTAGCAACACCAGACAAGCTAAAGTGTTTTTAACTAAGGAAGCGCTAAGCAAAGAAGTTCACAAAGATGTTGCTGAAAAATCTTTCAATTTAAGCGGCCTAAGCCCAGAGTATTTATTAGACTTTGGGGACCTTCAAAATTTTGAAAACGACATTAAGACCATTAAGGCAGAATTCCAATTAGAAACATCAGTAGACTACGAGACGGAGTCTAACGTATTTGGAGACTTACTATTGTCACTCCTACCCTTTGTACTTATTATTGGTATTTGGATCTATGTGATGAAAAGAATGTCTGGTGGTGCAGGCGGCGGAGGCGGTGGCCAAATTTTCAATATTGGAAAGTCCAAAGCCAAACTATTCGATGAAAAAACAGATACCAGAACTTCGTTTAAAGATGTGGCTGGTTTAGAGGGTGCTAAAGAAGAAATAGAAGAAATAGTCTCTTTTTTAAAACAGCCTGAAAAATACACCTCACTTGGAGGTAAAATTCCAAAAGGAGCTTTATTGGTAGGACCTCCTGGAACAGGAAAAACTTTATTGGCAAAGGCAGTAGCCGGAGAAGCTAAGGTGCCTTTCTTCTCGCTCTCTGGATCTGATTTTGTAGAGATGTTTGTGGGGGTAGGTGCTTCAAGAGTAAGGGATTTGTTCAAACAAGCAAAAGAAAAGTCCCCTGCCATAATTTTTATTGATGAAATAGACGCCATTGGGCGCGCTAGAGGTAAAAATAATATGACAGGATCAAATGACGAAAGAGAAAACACCCTCAACCAATTACTGACAGAAATGGATGGTTTTGGCACCAATACAAATGTCATTGTCTTGGCAGCTACAAACAGGGCAGACGTATTGGACAAAGCATTGATGAGGGCGGGTCGTTTTGACAGACAAATCTATGTAGACTTACCAGATATTAGAGAACGTAAAGAAATATTTGAGGTTCATTTAAAGCCTATAAAGACCTCTGAAAAACTAGATATAGATTTCTTAGCCAAACAAACCCCTGGATTTTCTGGAGCAGATATAGCAAACGTTTGTAATGAAGCCGCACTAATTGCAGCAAGAAAAGACAAGAAAGCGGTTAGCAAACAAGACTTTTTAGACGCTGTAGACAGAATTGTTGGTGGTTTAGAAAAGAAAAACAAAATCGTTACCCAGTCTGAAAAGGAAACGATTGCCTATCATGAGGCAGGACACGCTACAGTGAGTTGGATGTTAGAACATGCAGCTCCTCTTGTAAAGGTAACCATTGTTCCTAGGGGACAATCTCTTGGTGCTGCATGGTACTTGCCAGAAGAAAGACTGATTGTTAGGACAGAGCAGATGCTTGACGAGATGTGTGCCACCTTAGGGGGACGCGCTGCTGAGAAAGTGATTTTCAATAAAATATCTACTGGTGCCTTAAGTGATTTAGAAAAAGTAACTAAGCAAGCAAGGGCTATGGTCACCGTTTACGGTTTAAATGAGTCACTAGGTAATATTACTTACTACGATTCTTCTGGACAGTCCGAATACGGCTTTACTAAGCCTTACAGTGAGGAAACCGCCCAGAAAATTGACAAAGAGATTTCTATCTTAATTGAAGCGCAGTACCAGAGAGCTATTGAACTTTTAGAGGTAAACAAGGAAAAACTCACTACATTAGCAAAAAGGTTGTTAGAAAAAGAAGTGATTTTTAAGGACGATTTAGAAAAAATCTTTGGTGAAAGACCCTTTAGTCCAGCACCAAAAGCCCTTCAAAAAGAAGCTACTCCCAATCCAGATGACGAGGCAGATGCAGGTCTTTCTACCAGTCTAGAAAATAATGAAGAAAACACCTCTTCTAGCGTTACAGAAAGTACCCTAGAAGATGCGAGTGACTCAACTACAACAAAAGAAGGTAAAGCGTAATATTGAATTTTTTTAGCAAAATATTTGGATCTCCTAAAAACAACCCAGCTTCAAGCCAGGTTGAAAGGTCCAAGTATATGCCAGAAGAAAAAACACCAGTAGACGAACTATTCACCATTAACTTTAAAAAAAATGGTGGTAAGTTCTTNTACTGCGAAGACAAAGATGAAGCGCTTGAGCTCTTAAGTAGCATATTGGATGAAAACCATTGGAAAGACAAACCCCTACTTACTTTAGACAAAAACATGGCCTTATTCTGTGCCAATGCAGGATATGAAACCACCCATAAAACACAAGGGNCTGGAGTGTTTTTCACCTCCTGTGAACACCTTATTGCGCTAAATGGTTCTATTTTAGTGAGTGACAGTCAGTTTGGCGAAAACAAATTGCCTGACCTTCCGGAACTTATCATAGTATTCGCCAAAACCAGCCAAATGTTAGAGACCATCCAAGATGGGCTAAAACAAATTAAAAAAAACTATCCCAAGCAGATACCAGGTAATATAACCGCCATAAAGAACTTCAAAAAAGAAAACGAAGGTCAGAAAGATTTTCTCACTTATGGAAGTTGCAATAAAGATGTGTATCTGATTCTTTTAGAAGACCTTTAAATGAGAGAATTAATAAGAAGACTCCTCACTGGGGGGGTCTATGTATTTATATTACTAGCAGCTGTATTTTTAAACTCAGATGCCTTTGACTTCTTATTTATGGCTTTCGGACTGGCCTGTATTTATGAATACAAAAGAATCACCAAATTGCGCGGCTATTACTTATTTATGGCCTATTTGGCCCTATGGTGGTTGTTCATTTATCTCATACAAAACAAGTTTACTATTGCCCTATTACTCGGTGCTACTATAGGGATTAATATATTTTTATTAACTTATCTATTAAGTAAAAAGAAACAAAAGCTTCCAAAAAGCATGACCTTTATTTCAGGGGTTTTTTACATAGGTGGTGGATGCATTTTTCTTACCCTTATTCCCTACACTACACCTGAATTTGCCAAAATGCTCATTACAGGTATTTTTCTAATCATTTGGATGAATGACTCCTTTGCGTATTTGATAGGCAAACAGTTTGGAAAAAATAAGTTATACCCATCTGTATCTCCAAAAAAGACTGTTGAGGGCGCCATTGGCGGACTCGTATTTGGACTTTTAGCNGCTGTATTAATAGCTCAAATAGACCCACTGCTGTCTTTATATCAGTGGCTACTTCTTGCCACGGTCGTTGTGATCACAGGAAATCTAGGTGACCTTCTTGAATCTAAATTCAAACGTGTTGCTGGCGTAAAAGACAGCGGCGCTATATTACCTGGCCATGGTGGTATGCTAGATAGACTAGATAGTCTTATATTTGCCGCACCATTTGCATATTTGCTCATCATTATCTTTAATTAGTTATGTTTCACAGAGAAGGTTTTAAAATTATTGCGATCACTTTTATCATTGTTGGAGTCATTGCCCTTACGGCCGATACCTATATTACTCAAGACCTCATTAAATACGGAGTACAAGGCGTTGCTTTAGCCGTATTGGTCTTAATTTTACAATTTTTCAGAAACCCAAAAAGGGCCGTNCAATTTAATCTCAATGAAATTATTGCCCCAGTAGACGGTAAAGTTGTTGTTATAGAGGAAGTAGAAGAAAAAGAATATTTTCAGGGGAAAAGAAAGCAAGTTTCTATCTTTATGTCTCCCCTTAATGTTCACGTGACTAGGTACCCAGTAAGTGGTGTAATACAATACTCAAAATACCACCCTGGAAAATATTTAGTCGCATGGCATCCTAAAGCTAGTGAAGAAAACGAAAGAACTACCATCGTAATAAAAACACCTAAATTTGGAGATATTCTATACAGACAAATTGCAGGTGCTCTAGCCAGAAGAATTGTTAATTATGCCAAAAAAGGAGACAAAGCCATACAAGGAGCAGACGCAGGTTTTATAAAATTTGGCTCAAGAGTAGACCTATTCTTACCCCTAGATTGTATTGTCACTGTAGGGCTCAATCAAAAAGTAGTGGGGGCAAAAACAGTCATAGCTACACTAAGCGATGGGGATGAGTAATCCAACAGAATCGGATTTCAACAAAGCGGTTATAAAGGTAAATAGCAGCAATAAGCCGCTACCACCTGACACCATGCTCAAATTATATGCACTCTACAAAATAGCCACTAAAAATCAAGAAAACCCTAGTGGAGACAAGCCTTTGATCAGTGCATTTAAAGCCAATGCATTGTTTCAAGCAAAACACATAAACATAGAGACAGCTATGTTAGAATATATAGCTATCGTGGAGAAAGAGGTCTCCTAACAGAACCAATAGATCTCATGACAAAAGCTTTGAAAACTAACGCGAAATTTCTTTTGTTGTGTGGGCTAATTTCGGCTGAAAAAAGCCATGGGCAAGTCCCATTAAGCTCAGTATAAAGTAACAGTACAATACTGTTCTCCAACTATAAAAGTGAGCAGGGGCGTCTCCAGCATTTAAAAATATAACACTGGCTATAAGTCCCACAATTATTCTAACTGCCTCAGTAAAGTAGGCACCACTCCAACGGTCCATAAACATAGAATAGCTAAATACGCTCAGCGCAATATACAAAGCCAAAAGAATAAATTCAAATACTTCTATCCGGCCTACTTCTGAAAGACCTAGGAGAAGGATCATAGAAACACCGAGCAATTGAAAAACGGCATAGGCCTTAAATATGTTACTACCAGACTCTGGGTACCGTTTAAAATTAAACACGTCTTCTATAATTTCTACAGGGTAATTTTCTGCGACATCGGCGGGACGCCAACCAGTGGGCATAAACCAAATTCGCAGTTTATCTACCCAGGATTTTGTACGCCAGGCATCTTTTGTTATTTGCCAAAAATGCATAAAATTAATGGTAAATGGATTCCATGTGTTCACCTGTTTTAACACACCATATTGTGGAGGATCACTGGCTAACTCTTCTTGAAAAGTCCCAAACATACGATCCCAAATACTAAAAACTTGGCCTAAATTTTTATCTATATAGCGTTCATTTATGGCATGGTGTACCCTGTGTTGGGAGGGCGTAACAATAATATATTCTAAAAATCCCAATTTTCCTATATGCTGGGTATGGTACCAAAATTGGGCAAATAATTGTACCGGCGCCAATATAGCAATCACTTTATAAGGCACCCCTAACAAAGCTGCTGGAAGCAGCAAAAGGGGGAAATAGGCAAAAAGATTAGATATGGATTGCCTTAAAGCACAAGCTAAATTAAAAGACTCACTGCTGTGGTGAATCATGTGTTGGTTCCAAAAAATATTGATTTTGTGACTCAACCTATGGTTCCAGTAACCCCCAAAATCTATACAGATAAAACCTATGACCCAAACCCACCAATGCACCTCCAAAGGAGCTACTTTAAAAAAAGACAATATAGTTGGATAAGACACTAATACAATACCCAAACCAAGGGTATCCTTTAAAATATTTGTGATACCAGAACTGATGCTAGATACGGTGTCCAATACACCATAGGTGGTTTTTTTTCGCCAATACCCATACCCAATTTCAATTAAAATGAGCAGTAAAAATAAAGGTATAGCAATTAATAAAGCGTTCGCATAAGCTTCCATAACTCAATAAGGCTTGTGCTTTAAAATTCACTAGCCTTTCAAATATAATAAACTTTGCGCTAATGTTTCTATTTTAGCCATGGCGTCTGACTGCTTTTTCTTTTCTAAAGCCAAAACAGTTTCTGGCGCATTTGAAACAAATCGTTCATTCGAAAGTTTCTTTTCTACAGCGCTTAAAAATCCTTTGGTGTAATTTAACTCTTCTGTCACTTTAGCTATTTCTGCGTCCACATCAATGGCCCCAGTAATAGGGATAAAGTATTCATAAGCGTCTACCCTAAAACTAAGCGCGCCTTCAATGGGTGCGTCTGAAAGTTGAACTGGTGTTAAATTGGCTAATTTTTCAATTCCAGCAGTCCAGTAAGACAATGGATTAGAGGAATGCATTACAAACATGTCTAAAACTTCTTTTTGGGCAATCTGCTTTTCTTTCCTTACCGTTCTCACCTCAGATATCACTTGCTTGGCCCATTCAAAACNAGCTAATAAATCTGCTTGATCTAAGGGACTTACCTTTGGCCAATGATTCACTATAAGGGCTTCTTCTGGTGATCTTTCTGAAATTTGCTGCCAAATATCTTCTGATAAAAACGGCATGAANGGATGCAAAATCCTTAAATTATTCTCCATTAAAGCAATTACCTGAGCTTTTGTCGTACGGTCTACAGGCTGCTGATAATGCGGTTTAATTAACTCTAAAAGCCATGAACTGTAATGCTCCCACAACAACTTATAAGTGGCCATGAGCGCATCTGAAATTCTGTACTTGCTGAAGTCATCTTCTATTTCTAACACTGTTTTGTTAAACAGTGCTNTATACCACTCAATGGCTTTTTTTGCGGCTTCTGGCTGTGGAATATCTGCTACTTCCCACGATTGAATGAGTCTAAAACCGTTCCAAATTTTATTGGCAAAATTCTTTCCTTGCTGGCACAATGCCTCGTCAAACATGAGGTCGTTTCCAGCAGCAGAACTCAATAAGAGACCTACCCTAACACCATCTGCACCATAGTCTTCTATAAGTTTTAGGGCGTCTGGTGAATTCCCTAAAGATTTAGACATTTTCCTACGTTGCGCATCTCTAACCAAGCCGGTGAAATATACATTAGAAAAAGGTTTTTCTCCCCTAAATTCATATCCCGCAACAACCATTCTCGCCACCCAGAAAAATAAAATATCTGGACCGGTCACCAAATCATTGGTAGGGTAGTAATAATTGATCTCCTCATTATCTGGCTCGAGTATACCATTAAACACACTCATAGGCCACAACCAGGAAGAAAACCAAGTGTCTAAAGCGTCTTCATCTTGTCTTAAATCTTGGGAAGTTAGGCTTGAATTACCAGACTTCTCCTTGGCGAGTATTAATGCAGTATCAATATTTTCAGCAACGACAAAGTCTTCTCTTCCATCTCCAAAATAAAAGGCAGGTATTTGCTGTCCCCACCACAATTGTCTAGAAATATTCCAATCACGAATATTTTCCATCCAATGTCTGTAAGTATTTTCAAACTTTTTTGGAAATAACTTTACCTCTTTGTCCTCCAATACCGCCTTTAAAGCAGGCTGGGCTAAAGTCTCCATTTTTAGAAACCATTGGTCGGACAATCTAGGCTCTATTACGGCTTTTGTTCTCTCAGAAGTGCCTACTTTATTAAGGTGTTGCTCTGTTTTTACTAAAAAATTTAGGGCTTCTAAATCTTTCGAAACCTTTTTTCTAGCGTCAAACCGGTCCATTCCCTCGTAGCCCATACCAAAAGAATTTAAAGTAGCATTGGGGTTGAAAATATCGATGCTCTCTAAGTGGTGTTTTTCACCCAGTGCTTTGTCATTTAGATCATGCGCCGGGGTCACTTTTAAACAGCCTGTTCCAAATTCCATATCTACATAAGGATCTGCAATAATTGGAATCTCTCTCCCACAAAGGGGTACAATGGCTTTCTTAGCATGAAGGTGCATAAAACGCTCATCTTCAGGATGAACACAAATAGCCGTATCTCCAAATATAGTCTCAGGTCTCGTAGTAGCAATGGTGAGCTTCTGATCACTTCCAGCTACCTGATATGAAATGTAGTACAATAAACCCTGTTTCTCCTCGTAAATAACCTCTTCATCTGATAGTGTGGTGAGTGCCTCAGGATCCCAATTTACCATTCTATTGCCCCTGTAAATGAGGCCTTTATTAAACAAGTCTACAAAAACTTTGATCACTGAATCTGATAAAGTAGGATCCATAGTAAAAGCGGTCCTATCCCAATCACAAGAACAGCCTAATTTTTTGAGTTGCTCCAAAATAACGCCTCCATACTCGTTTTTCCATTCCCAGGCATGGGCTAAAAATTCTTCCCTGCTCAGGTCTGATTTAGAAATACCTTGCTCTTTAAGTTTTGCTACAACTTTGGCCTCTGTTGCAATTGAAGCGTGATCCGTTCCAGGTACCCAGCATGCATTAAAACCTTGCAATCTTGCTTTTCTGATCAGTACATCTTGAATGGTATTGTTTAGCATATGCCCCATATGTAAAACTCCAGTGACGTTTGGTGGAGGAATGACTATGGTATATGGCGTTCTCTCATCTGGCTTAGAAGCAAAAAAATTGTGCTTCATCCAATAGTCATACCATTGGTTTTCAATTTGTCGGGGGGAATATTTGGAAGCAGTCTCCATACAATATAGTAGTTAGGCTTGTTATTAGGAAATAATAAGATACAAAAATAAGGATACTCTGCCTCTCTTGAAAGAATTTTGTCCCTTGTTATGAAAAGAATTATATTTGATATAGTTCTAAACTAAAGAAAAAATGAAAAATTTACTTTTCTTACTTGCGGTAATCTTCATGCAAAACACTGTTTTAGCTCAAGAAAAAACGGCAAAAATAAGCTTCAAATTTGAAACCATCGACTATGGAACAATAGCGGTAAATAGCGACGGAATTAGGGTGTTTGAATTCACCAACACCGGAGACGCTCCACTGATAATAACCGAAGTAAGCTCCAGCTGTGGTTGTACTATTCCCAAAAAACCAGAGGCGCCTATTTTACCGGGAAAAACAGGAGAAATTCAGGTAAAATACAACACAGCTTTAGTAGGCCCTATCAGAAAGGCCGTTACGGTTAAATCTAATGCAGAGACACCTACTAAAATATTGACAATCAAGGGAATGGTTAAAAAAGAAGAATAATTTTTAAAAAAACAAGCTGGGCTTGTTTTTGATTCCTAATTTCGCAAAAAAAAATCCATGCCAGTATTGTCTAAAAAAGGGCTTTCTATGCCCGAATCCCCTATTAGAAAACTTGTCCCCTTTGCAGAAAATGCCAAAGCGAAGGGTATTGAAGTAATTCATTTGAATATTGGTCAACCAGATATTAAAACACCTCAAATAGCGCTAGATGCCGTATCTAATGCTAAAATTGAAGTCTTGGCTTATAGTAGAACGGAAGGGTCTGATACCTATAGAGATAAATTAGCGCAGTATTACAAACTACACCATGTAAATATCACTAAAGAAGATATTATTGTAACCACTGGGGGATCCGAAGCCTTGTCATTCGCTATGGGCAGTGTGGCAGATCCAGGAGATGAGATCATTATTCCAGAACCCTTTTACGCCAACTACAATGGGTTTGCAGCTGCCAACGATATTAGAGTAGTACCTGTTGTTTCTAGCCTATCCGAAAATTTTGCCCTACCCCCCATAGCTGATTTTGAAAAATTAATTGGGTCAAAAACAAAGGCTATTGTCATTTGCAATCCTGGAAACCCAACTGGCTATCTCTATACAAAGAAGAGTTAGAGGCCTTGTCTGCTTTGGTTAAAAAGCACAATATTTTTCTAATTGCAGATGAGGTGTATAGGGAATTCACTTACGAAGGGGCTGTACACCACTCTATTTTAACATTAGAAGGAATAGCAGACTACGCTATAGTCATAGATTCTGTATCTAAGAGATACAGTATGTGTGGTGCTCGTATAGGTTGTTTGGTATCAAAAATAAAGCATTTATTGATACGGCCATGAAGTTTGCGCAAGCGAGACTTTCCCCTCCCACCTATGCTCAAATTGCTGCAGAGGCCGCTTTAGATACCCCTACGTCCTATTTTAAAACAGTAAACACAGAATACCAAAAAAGAAGGGATGTTTTAATCTCAGGTCTAAAAAAAATTCCAGGGGTAGCTGTTGCTAATCCAAGAGGGGCTTTTTACTGTGTAGTAGCTTTGCCTGTTGCAGATGCAGATAATTTTGCCAAGTGGCTACTCGATTCTTTTTCTGTAGGTGGCAAAACAATCATGGTTGCCCCTGCAGCTGGTTTTTATGCGACTCCTGGCTTAGGTAAAAATGAAATTAGAATTGCCTATGTGTTAGAAGAACAGCAATTAATTACCGCCATAGAAATTCTAAAAAAAGCTTTGGAGGTTTATCCAAATTAATGAATATTTCTAAGAACATATCCATTAAATCACACAACAGTTTTGGTATAGATGTTTCAGCAGCTTACTTTTCAGAGAGCCACCATTTAGAAGATTTAAAACACCTTTTATTGAATCGCTGTCATCCTGATATTTTTATTCTAAGTGGAGGGAGCAACCTCCTACTGACTAAAGACTTAAACGCCCATGTTATAAAAATATGTCATAAGGGAATTCATTTGGTTTCTGAAACTGAAAATGAGGTTGTTTTAGACGTCGCTGCAGGAGAAAATTGGCATGATTTAGTACTTTGGTGTTTGGAACATGATTACGGTGGGCTTGAAAACTTATCACTAATTCCAGGTTGTGTGGGTAGTGCACCAATTCAAAATATTGGCGCTTATGGGGTAGAGTTAAAAGATGTTTTTGTGTCCTGTGAGGTACTGGAAATAAAAACACTTAAAACACAAACGCTCCTTGCAGAAGCATGTGAGTTTGACTACAGGTCATCTGTTTTCAAAACAAGGGCCAAAGGAAAGTATATTATCTACAATGTTAGGGTTTGCCTTTCAAAACAACCCCATGTACTACAGACCCAATACGGTGATATTCAAAGGGTCTTAAAAGAAAATAATACAGATAAAAATCCAACCATAAAGGATGTCTCGGATGCTGTTATCAGTATTAGAAAATCAAAACTACCCGATCCAAAAATATTGGGAAATAGTGGTAGTTTTTTTAAAAACCCAACGGTTGGAAAGGATATTTTTAATGCATTTCATTCTAAATGGCCAGAAGCACCATTTTATAAGATTACTGAAAATCAATACAAGATCCCTGCTGGCTGGCTCATAGAGCAATCTGGATTAAAGGGATACAGAGAAAATGACGCTGGAATTCACGAAAAACAAGCTTTGGTCATTGTAAACTACGGAAATGCTAGTGGAAAACAGCTATTAGCTATGGCTCAAAAAGTCATTCAAACAGTCAAAGAAAAATTCGCCATACACTTAGAACCTGAAGTAAATATCATTTAGCCAACATTGATGGGTATAGACACGAGAATTGTTGGACTCTTAAAAGCTAAGGATGAAAAAGCCCTTAGCTTACTCTATGACAATTACTCAGAGGTGCTTTATGGGGTTTGTTTTCAAATATTAAAAGACAGCTCAGCTGCAGAAGACGCCCTACAGGAGAGTTTTATAAAAATTTGGAAAAATAGCCATACTTACGATCAAAAAAAAGCGAAATTATTTACCTGGATTTTAAGGATTACACGCAACACTGCTATTGATTTATATCGGAAAACAAACAAAACAAAACCCTTAGAAGTCCAAATAGGGATTAATACCGTAAATATTATGGACCAAGGATTTGACAGTGACCACCTTGATGTTCAGAATCATATGGACCAATTGGCCCTTAAAAACAAAGCGGTACTAGAAGCTATTTTCTTCTTTGGCATGACGCAAAGAGAAGTGGCTGAGTTTTTAAACATTCCTTTGGGAACAGTTAAATCTAGGCTTAGAATTGGATTAAAAGAACTGGGCACTATTTATCAGTTTAAGCAATAAAAAATGGAAGAAAATACAGCAGCTATAATCGCATCTGGTGATCTTGAATTATATGTATCCGGAAGTCTTGATCCTCAAGAGGCCCTTCGCATTGAAAGTCTCATTGAAAATAATCCTGATTTAAAAGCACACCTAGACCTATTAGAAAACAATCTTTTAGAATTTAGTAGTCAATACAAAAAAGCACCTGTAAAATCTTTAAAAGCCAATATAGAACGACAGGTAAAAAGAATTGAACGATTGGCTAAATTTTCATGGGTTTCTATTGTGTTAGCAATTGTGGTTTTTTTAATGACTGCGCTTTATGTACTTCAAGAAACGAAAAGAATGAGAACCCATCAGTCTGTGGTCAATGATCAAATTAAAGAACTAACTACAAATTTTGACCAAAAGTTAGAAGACTTAAGGAATCAGTTTATAGTTCTTCAAAGCCCTCAAACTGAGAAAAAAGAGCATGAGTCTAAATACAATCAAGTTTCCTTTAATTTTTCTTCTTATCTAAATAAAGAGAAAAGATTGGGGTTCCTGCAATTCGACAATTTACCCAATCTACCAGATAACAAGTGTTTCCAAATATGGGTAAGTCGCAATGGAATAATTGAGAATATTGGGGTGCTTTCAAAAATTGACAAACAACAATTAATTCAAATACCCTTTAAAGAAAAAGGAATCATACATATCACCATTGAAGAAAAACCTGGTAATCCAAACCCAAATCCAAAAGAATCCATAGCCAATATTCCCATTGGATAAGTGTGTCACAAAGGCATATTTTGTACCTTTGTAAAAAATATAATATATGAAGTTAGTTTTCATTACAATTGCACTTTTAGGATTAGGTTTTGCTGGTATTGCCATAAAAATTTGGGCCAAAAAGGATGGTGCATTCTCAGGAACATGTGCCAGTCAAAGCCCTTTTTTAAATAAAGAAGGGGAGGCATGTGGGATGTGTGGAAAGCTTCCTGCTGAACAGGATTGTAAAAATGAAATAACCCAATAAAGATTCGTTGATTTTAGCTCCCGAAAACATATCAAAGACCATACAAAACGCCAAATCTGGTCAACAACTCGCATTTAGTAATCTCTTGGATACTTTTTGGAATGATGTGTATAGTTTTCAACTGCTTAGAACAAAAAATGAATTAGAGGCAGAGGACATTACTATTGAAACATTTTCTAAAGCTTTTGATAAAATCAATAGCTACAAAGAAGAGTTTGTGTTTAAAACTTGGCTTATTACCATTTCAAAGAACCTACACATAGATCTTTTGAGAAAACAAAAAAGAAGCCTAGAAAACAATACTTTTTCTTACCAAAACAGCGCAGGAGAATCAGAGGTTTTAGACAGTACTCCCACTGCTGAAGATCAATTGATTCAGCAACAAAATTTAGCAGATTTACTCACAGAAATAAAAAAACTAAAGCCTGCTTATCAAAAAGTTATAAACCTGAGGTATTTTAATGAAATGAGTTATGCTGAAATGGCATTAGTACTAGAAGAACCCGTAAATAACATTAAAGTTAAGGCCCTTAGAGCAAGAAAATTATTGTCCGAATTGATTAGGAACAAGCCCTCGATTTAAGGCTTTTATCCCCATTGTTTATTATATTTGTTAAAAAAAAGATGGCTACCGATACAATCACTACCACCAAAGACAAGCCTAAGGCTGGAAAACCAAAATGGTTGAGGGTTAAACTTCCCACAGGCCAAAAATACACCCAACTTAGAAGTTTGGTAGATAAGTATGATTTACATACCATTTGTACTTCTGGAAGTTGTCCAAATATGGGTGAATGTTGGGGTGAGGGTACGGCAACATTTATGATTTTAGGAAATATTTGCACCAGATCTTGTGGCTTTTGCGGTGTTAAAACAGGAAGACCTGAAACAGTAGACTGGGAAGAACCTGAGAAAGTGGCACGCTCTATTCAAATAATGGGTATAAAACACGCTGTAGTTACCTCAGTAGACAGAGACGACCTTCAGGACATGGGATCTATTATTTGGGAAGAAACAGTGGGTGCCATTCGTAGATTAAATCCTAATACTACCTTGGAAACACTCATTCCTGATTTTCAAGGAATCACAAGACACTTAGACAGAATTATAAGGGCAAATCCTGAAGTAGTTTCTCACAATATGGAGACCGTCAAAAGACTTACAAGAGCCGTAAGGATTCAAGCCAAATATGAGAAAAGTCTGGAAGTCTTAGCCTACCTTAAAAAATCTGGGATAAACAGAACAAAGTCTGGTATTATGTTAGGACTTGGTGAAAGAGAAGAAGAGGTCATTGAGACCCTTAGGGATTTAAGAAATGCCCAAGTAGACGTAGTGACTATTGGCCAGTACTTACAACCTTCAAAAAATCACTTACCAGTAACAGAATTCATCACTCCTGAACAGTTTAAGAAATACGAAACAATTGGTTTAGAAATGGGCTTTAGGCATGTAGAAAGTGGTGCATTAGTGCGGTCTTCTTACAAGGCACACAAACACATGCTCTAACAGCACAAACTTTAGATGAAAAAAATTAAAATAGGTATTAATGGCTTTGGCCGAATTGGCCGAACACTCTTTCGCCTTTTAATTAACCATCCCTCCATTGAGGTAGTAGCCATTAACGATCTTGCCCCGGCAAAAACCCTTGCCCATCTTTTAAAATACGATTCCATACACGGAGTCTTAGACACAGATGTAATTGGCTTGGATCACGCCATAATGATTGCTAAAAAAACAGTCCCTGTGTTTAATGAAGCAGCCATTGAGTCAATTTCATGGCAGGATACTGGAGCAGAAATAATTATAGAAGCCACCGGTAAATTCAAGCGTAAAAGCATGCTATCCCTTCATCTAAAAGGCCAAGTAAAAAGAGTCATTTTAGCAGCACCTCCTGAAGAAGACAATATCCCTATGATTATTATGGGTATTAATGAACACACTTTAAAAAATAGTGATCAAATTATCTCTAATGCTTCTTGCACCACAAATAATGCGGCGCCAATGATTGCAATAATCAAAGATTTATGTGGCATCAGAGAGGCTTATATCACTACGATTCATTCGTATACCTCGGACCAAAGTTTGCACGACCAGCCCCATAGAGACCTCAGAAGAGCCAGAGCTGCTGGGCAATCAATAGTACCGACCACTACAGGTGCTGCAAAAGCACTCACAAGGGTGTTTCCTGATCTGGCTGAAGTGATGGGCGGTTGTGGCATTAGGGTTCCAGTAGCCAATGGTTCTTTGACCGACATTACATTTAATGTGATAAAACCTACTAGTATTACTGAAATAAATACTAAATTTAAGGAGGCTGCAGCTGGAAAATTTAAACATATTTTAGCTTACACCGAAGATCCTATTGTGTCTGTAGACATAAATAACAGTCCTTTTTCCTGCACATTTGACGCCCAAATGACCTCTGTCATTGGTAATATGGTTAAAATCATAGGATGGTACGACAATGAAACAGGTTACAGTAATAGGCTGGTAGACTTAATTTTACACACAAGAAAAATAGCAAGCCCATCAATATGATCCTTTCCGCTAACATCTCAATTACACCTTTTCTGTTGTCGTTGATATTTGGTGTTTTTGGAATTTTATGTATTGTTATTGTTTGCCTACTTGTCATAAATAAAAAGGAAAAGCACCATAACGCCCTCAAAACAAATGAGATCTTGGCTTACAACACCCACTTAAGTCATGAGCTAAGAACCCCTTTACATGCCGTAACTGTCATATCTAAAAGCTTNTTAGAAAACGCACCAAAAGCTTCGCAAATAGAAGACCTTCAAATACTGGAAAGGGCCTCAAATTATTTGGNTAAATTAATTAACGATTCCCTTTTATTGAAGAAAGTTGATGCAAAAAAATTAGGTCANCATCAGGAATCTTTTGAATTAGACAGCTTGNTTTACCTTGTGTCAAAAACTGTCAAAAAACAANTAACAACNAAGGGTACTGAAATAGCAATAAATATTGATCCCAAAATACCCAACCACCTCAATGGAGATCCCGTAAAACTCACCCAGGTACTGATCAATTTACTCAATAATGCCGTAAAATTTGGAGAAAAAAAACCAGTATTACTAAAACTGGAAGGCCGGAAAATAACGAATAAAAGTTGTGAAATTAGCTTTAAAGTATTGGACCAAGGAAAGGGAATTCTCAAAGAGGATCAAAGGGAAATCCTCAAACACTTTCACCAATTAGAATCAAAAAACAAATCTTTTGGAAGTGGACTAGGATTGCCCATTGTCGTGGCACTTTTAAAAACATTAAACAGCCAATTAATCATAAAGAGTCAGATAAACAAAGGGAGTGAATTCAGTTTTTCTCTTGGTTTTAAGGTAAATTCAGCGGCTGTAAAGCTCCCTCAAAAAATCAATACCGCTCTAATTGAAAATTTATCTGTTTTAGTGGTAGACGACAATCTGATCAACCAAATGCTCACCATAAAAACATTAGAAAAAATTGGTATTAAAGCAATGCCTTGCCACTCCGGATCTGAAGCCGTTCATTGGGTTGCTTCTAAAAGTTTTGACCTTGTTCTCATGGATCTATATATGCCTGTAATGACAGGCCAAGAAGCTACTAAAGAAATCAGAAAAACAAATACCTCCATTCCAATAGTAGCACTAACTGCATTAGAAAAAGACAATCATTGGAAAGAATTGGCCCAAATAGGTTTTTCTGCCATGCTTCATAAACCCTATGAAGAAGATGAACTATACCAGGTTATTTTATTGACTCAGACCTCAGGTAAAGCTTTGTAAAAAGCCTGTTTGTCCCTTTCACTGAAATCATGAGAAACAGGGAGGTAAAACAATTGGGGTATTTCATCACTTAACTTTACAAAATCCTTGTGGGTGCAAATAATACGATTGTATTGTTTCAATAAATTAATTTCACTTGGCGTAAAAAAATGGTGGTCTGCATATTTGAGGTGCTTCACTACTGCCCCTATTGAAGTTAGAAAAACGACCAAAGGTTCTGGGTTAGCAATTGCAGTAACCAATACAATTTTCTCTCCCTTTAAAGTATCTAACGAAATATGCTCCTTGAGTCCTACTAAAGTGCTGGCATATTTCAAATGACTGAAAAACACTGGTTGGTTTGGTCTGAGATTTAGCCTAGAAACAAAAGATTCATTTTTATTCTTATCTAGAGGATCAGGAGACTTAGTAACCACGACAACTTCTGCCTTTTTCACCCTTAATTGGTGGTCTCTCAAAGTACCAGCTGGCAAATAAAAATCTTTAAAAAAAGGCTTGCTATAGGTGGTGAGTAAAATATTAAACTGCGCTTTAATGGCCCTGTGCTGAAAAGCGTCATCTAAGAGTACTAAATCAGGTGGAGATTGACTCCCTGATTGATTAGGCCCTAACGAAATCTTTTTTTCTGCAACTCCATGGAAATGACTCGCTTCTAAATAAGCCATTGCTCTTACTCTTGAAGCACATACAACCATCCTAATCTGGGGGAATGTTCTATAGATTTGAAAAGGTTCGTCGCCAATTTGACTGGCAGTTGACTCAAAATTAGCTTCAATTAAACCATGGGTCTTTCTTCCATATCCCCTACTCACTACAGCAATATGCAAACCCTTGCTCAAATAGTATTCTATTAGTAAAGCAATCATCGGTGTTTTTCCGGTACCGCCGAGACTGAGGTTTCCCACACAAATAGTAGGGGTCTTGAAAACAACACTCTTAATTAACCCTAGGTCATAAAAAAGATGTCTGATTCTCAACCCCCATGCATAGAGGAGTGATAAAGGCCATAAAAGCAATCTGATCTTCATAGGAACGAAATTATAATAATTATATTTGTCAAGAACACAATTTTACAATTATGACCGTAAAAGATATTACCAATATATTGGAAGACTTAGCACCATTAAGTTGGGCTGAAGAATTTGACAATGTAGGATTATTAGTGGGNGATGCACAAACAAAGGTATCTGGAATATTAGTAAGTTTAGACACTTTGGAAAATGTAGTAGAGGAAGCAATCCTAAAAAATGCCAATATGATTGTAAGCTTTCATCCAATCATTTTTAGAGGACTCAAGCAACTGACCCCGTCCGATTATGTATCTAGGGTTGTCTTAAAATGTATTCAACACGGTATATCCATTTATAGTATGCACACCGCTTTAGACAATGCTTCACTAGGTGTAAATTATGAAATTGCAGAACGCCTTGGCCTGCAAAAAGTTGAAGTACTTATCAATAACCCAAGTATAAAACCACAAGACCCAGCCGGGAAATTAGGAATGGGAAGGGTTGGATTACTCCCCGAAGCAATGGAGGAAAAGGACTTCCTAAAACACTTGAAAGCTGTTTTTGGTACGCCTTGCATAAAACATTCCCAATTACATGGAAAAAAAATAAAAAAAGTAGCTGTGTTGGGTGGTAGTGGGGCTTTTGCTATTGACAACGCAAAAGACTGTAAAGCAGATGTTTACATCACTTCAGATTTAAAATACCACGACTTTTTTAAAGCAGAAGATACTATTCTACTAGCAGATATTGGGCACTACGAAAGTGAGCAGTTTACAAAAAATCTTTTAGTGGGCTATCTTACGAAAAAAATTCCTAATTTTGCAGTCTCTTTATCGGAGAGTAACACCAATCCCATCAAGTATTATTAATTATGGCAACAAAGAAAGAGGTAACAGTAGAAGATAAGCTTAGGGCTTTATACGACCTTCAATTGATAGATTCAAGGGTAGACGAAATTAGAAATGTAAGGGGAGAACTTCCGTTAGAAGTAGAAGACCTTGAAGATGAAGTTTCTGGATTAAATACCAGAATGGAAAAACTTAAATCTGACTTAGAAACCATCAATGTAGAAATAGCTGCAAAGAAAAATCTAATTGAGGATGCTAAGTCTGCCATAAAAAAATACGCAGAACAACAGAAAAACGTAAGAAACTCAAGAGAGTTTAATGCACTTTCCAAAGAAGTAGAGTTTCAAGAACTTGAAATTGAATTGGCTGAGAAAAACATTCGCGAATTTAAAGCGCAAATGGAACAAAAAAAGGCAGTTGTTGAAGACTCTAAAGAACGTTTAGAAGCTAGAGAAACACACCTTAAGCACAAAAAAGAAGAACTAAACGATATTCTTGCTGAAACAGAAAAAGAAGAAGCAGCGCTTCTTAAAAAATCTGCAGAGTACGAAACCCAAATTGAAGAAAGATTAATCAATGCATACAAGCGCATAAGGACCAATGTAAAAAATGGTTTAGCCGTTGTAGCTATTGAGCGAGGTGCCTCTGGAGGCTCATTCTTCACCATCCCACCACAGGTCCAAGTAGAGATTGCTTCTAGAAAGAAAATCATTACAGACGAACACTCTGGTAGAATATTAGTAGATCATACACTTGCTGAAGAACAGCAAGAAAAAATGCAAAAACTATTTGCAAGTTTNTAATTGCAGTATTTGAATAACTCCAATATTAAAATCTCCATTTATGGAGATTTTTTTTTGCCCCTGCTCAAGAAAGAGCATTTATATCAATAGAAAAAAAAATATATATCACTGTTTATGGCCATATCCTTTCCTATATTTGTTTAACAAAATAAAATAAACGTGAAACAATTTAAAGCCTCAGACTTAGAGGAACTTCCATCTAGATATAGGGCAAACCTAATTAACAGTTGCACTGGATATAAATCATTAAATCTAATAGGCACGCAAGACAGTGATGGAAATAAAAACTTGGCGGTTTTTAACTCTATCATTCACC
>JGI26079J46598_1000107_pt1 | contig 31267 bp, 28 predicted proteins | sample SaaInl59LU_5_DNA_FD_46598 | JGI IMG/M metagenome (IMG submission 46598) | reverse complement strand
GTAAAAACGATACTGGTAATTCAGAAGGTCAAATTGCGTTATTTACGCACAGAATCAACCACTTAACAGAGCACTTAAAAAGAAATCGTAAAGATTTTAATACAGAGCGTTCTCTAGTAAGAATGGTTGGTAAACGTAGAAGTTTATTAGATTACTTAAAGAAAACAGATATCACAAGATATCGTGCAATCATTAAAGAATTAGGAATTAGAAAATAATTTCAAAATAAAAAGAGGCTCTATATGCGCCTCTTTTTTGTTTTATATCTTCTCAAAGTTTCGCTTTTAAACTCAAAATAGAAGTATACATCTTAAAAGAGTAACAAACTTTTAAGTAAGAAAAATCAAAAGAAGTAACAAACCTTTTGAATTTCCATTGGAAAAAAACATCCAACAACTACAACACAACAACAAATTAATTAAAAATTAGAATTTAAAAATTTTATGATTCCAAAAGTATTTAGAGAGGTCATAGACCTTGGAGATGGAAGAACCATTTCATTAGAAACTGGTAAGCTTGCAAAACAAGCTCATGGTTCAGTTGTTGTTCAATCAGGTAAGTGTATGTTATTATGTACAGTTGTATCAAATTATCATCAAGCAGATGTAGATTTTTTACCTTTAACTGTAGATTATAGAGAAAAATTTGCTGCTGCAGGACGTTATCCTGGAGGTTTCTTTAAAAGAGAAGCAAGACCAAGTGATGGTGAAGTATTAACAATGCGTTTAGTAGACCGTGTTTTACGCCCATTATTTCCAAAAGATTATCATGCAGAAACTCAGGTTATGATTCAGATGATGTCTCATGATGATGATGTTATGCCAGATGCAATGGCTGGTTTAGCTGCTTCTGCTGCTATTCAGTTATCAGACATTCCATTCGAAACTCCAATTTCNGAAGTTAGAGTTGCAAGAGTAAATGGTGAGTTTGTGATTAACCCAACAAGAGCNCAATTAGGTGAAGCTGATATTGATATGATGGTTGGTGCTTCTGCAGATTCTGTNATGATGGTAGAAGGTGAAATGGACGAGTGTTCTGAAGAAGAAATGGCTGATGCAATTAAATTTGCTCATGAAGCTATAAAAGTACAATGTGCTGCACAAGTTGCTTTAGCTGAAGCATTTGGCAAAAAAGAAACTCGTGAATACGAGCCAGAAGTAGAAGACGAAGATTTAGCTGCTAAAATTAAAGATATGGTGTATGATAAAACATATGCTATTGCAAAGGCAGGTTCTGCTAAGCATGAAAGAGGGGCAGCTTTTAGTGAAATTAAAGAAGAGGTTTTCAATTCTTTTTCTGAAGAAGAGCAAGCTGAATTAGGAAAGTTAATTCATAAATATGTTGCAAAAGCACAAAAAACTGCAATTCGTGATTTAACTCTAAAAGAAGGTTTACGTTTAGATGGAAGAAAAACTACAGACATCAGACCAATTTGGTGTGAGGTAGATTATTTACCATCAACCCATGGTTCATCTATCTTTACAAGAGGAGAAACACAAGCTTTAGCTACTGTTACCTTAGGTACTTCAAGAGAAGCTAATCAAATAGATATGCCATCTTTTGAAGGTGAAGAAACATTCTATTTACACTANAACTTNCCTCCTTTTTCAACAGGTGAAGCTCGTCCTTTAAGAGGAACTTCTAGACGTGAAGTTGGTCATGGAAACTTAGCTCAAAGAGCATTAAAAGGCATGATTCCTGCTGATTGCCCATATACAGTAAGAGTTGTAAGTGAAGTTTTAGAATCTAATGGTTCNTCTTCTATGGCAACNGTTTGTTCTGGAACAATGGCATTAATGGATGCAGGTGTTCAATTAAAAAAACCTGTTTCTGGTATTGCAATGGGATTAATCTCTGATGGAGANAACTATGCAGTTTTATCTGACATTTTAGGTGACGAAGATCACTTAGGTGATATGGACTTTAAAGTAACTGGTACTGCTGATGGTATTACAGCATGTCAAATGGATATTAAAATCAAAGGATTAAGTTACGAGATTTTAGTAAATGCTTTAAAACAAGCTAGAGATGGTCGTTTACATATTTTATCTAAATTAACAGATACTATTGAAAAACCAAATGATACTGTAAAAGCTCACGCTCCAAAAATGATTACAANACGTATCCCTAATGATATGATTGGTGCATTTATTGGTCCTGGAGGTAAACATATTCAAGAATTACAAAAAGAGACAGAAACTACTATTGTAATTACAGAAGACCCAGTAACTGAAGAAGGTATTATTGAAATTCTAGGAACAAAACCAGAAGGAATGGATGCTGTTATAGCTAAGATTGAATCTATGTTGTTTAAGCCAGAAGTTGGTAGTGTTTACGAAGTTAAAGTAATTAAAATGTTAGACTTTGGTGCTGTTGTAGAATATACTGAAGCTCCTGGAAACGAAGTTTTATTACACGTAAGCGAATTAGCTTGGGAACGTACAGATAATGTTTCTGATGTTGTGAATTTAGGTGATATTTTAGATGTAAAATACTTTGGTATAGATCCTAGAACACGTAAAGAAAAAGTTTCTAGAAAAGCGATTTTACCTAAACCAGAAGGCTGGCAAGAAAGACCTAAGAGAGATAACAACAATCGTGGTCGAGACAATAATAGAGGAAATAGAGACANTAGAAATCGCGANAATAGACGTGATGACAGAAAACCAAGAGAACCAAGAAAAGAAGATTAATCTTTTCTAATTCTTAATAAGTTTCAAAAAATCGTCAATGAATATTGACGATTTTTTTTATGTTTTTAGTTTCTTTGTGAATCTTAATGAAAATTCAAAGAATTACATATTTATCTTTAGGNACAAATCAAGGAAATAAGCTAGAAAACCTACAAAATGCAATTGATATGATTGCTNAAAAAATAGGTGCTATTCTAAATATTTCTTCTGTTTATAAAACAGCTTCTTGGGGTTTTGATAGTAATGACTTTTATAACATTTGCTTAAAAGTTTCTACCTATCATCCACCAGAAAAATTAATGAATATTCTTTTAGATATAGAAAGTAATCTGGGTCGAAAAAGAAATGATAAAAAAGGATATTCAGATAGAAATATTGACATAGATATTTTATTATTTGATGATGAAATTATTTTTTCTAAAACACTTANAGTACCTCATGCTAAAATGTTAGAACGTAAGTTTGTTTTAGTACCATTAGTAGAAATTGCAGCAACTGTAATTCATCCTATAGAAAAACAAAAACTATCTACTTGCATTAAAAATTGNGAAGACACTTCAGAAATTTTATTGACTGATGAAAAATTAATNCGTCCAATACCAATATCAGAAAAGTACAATTACATAGCNATAGAAGGTAATATTGGAGCTGGTAAAACATCTTTAGCAAAAATGATGTCAGACGAATTTAATGCTAAAATAATTTTAGAACGTTTTGCAGATAATCCATTTTTACCAAAGTTTTACGAAGATAAAGAACGGTTTGCATTTCCTTTAGAAATGAGTTTTTTAGCTGATAGATATCAGCAATTATCAGATGATTTAGCACAATTAGATTTGTTTAAAAACTTTATTGTTTCTGATTATTATATTTTTAAATCTTTAATTTTTGCTCAAATTACACTTCAGAAAGATGAATATGCTTTATACAGAAGAATGTTTGATTTAATATATAATGAAATTACAAAGCCAGATTTATATGTTTATTTGTATCAAAATACAGATAGGCTTTTACAAAACATTAAAAAAAGGGGTAGAGATTATGAGCAAAATATAGAAGCTGGCTATCTCCAAAAAATACATGATGGCTACAAAAATTTTATAAGTACTCAACAAAATTTAAACACCTTAATTATTGATGTTTCAGAACTTGATTTTGTAAATAACACAGAAGATTATTCAAACATCATCAATCAAATCAAAAAGGGGTAATTGTTACTTTTTAAGTTCTAATTTTTCTGCAAAGTAATCACAAAAGTCACGCATTGTTGCACTCATTTTGTTATCATCTGTTGCTCTTTCAAAAGTATCTGCCATAGAAACTAATGTTTGATGATAAAACTGTTTCATTTCATCTACAGGCATATCTTTTGTCCATAAATCCATGCGTAAAGTATCTTTCTTCTTATGATCCCAAACAGATATCATTACTGCCTTAGAATATTCATTGGTAACTCCTCCATCTTCTGCTGACCAAGAGATTTCTTCTGGTATTTTATTTTCGTCTAAACCAATATTAAATTTTACTTCAGAATTATGTTTAACTGCCATTACTTTTTAGGTTTGTAATTAGATTTTTTGAAAATTTCATCTTCATTCATTTTCAATAATTCTTGCAAAGATACATCATTCTTTTCCATAAAAGAACGAACAATTTGCCATCCTAACCATACTCCTATTTTACCTGGAGATAAGTTATCTTGTTCCATATAAAATTTAGAAAAAGGTGCATTTTCTAAAAATCGAGCATTAAGATTTGAATCTGTACTAAATAAGATTTTTCTATCAATAAAATACGTCCAAATTTGCTGCTCATTTGCATTTGCCCAATTAAACTTATCACTAGAATAACCTATTTTTTCTTGATCAGAAATAGTTGGTAAATACAAATCTAACAGATACATTTTTTTACCCTCAAAAATCATTTTATCTATAAATCTTCTTTTGTTAGAAGGATGAACTTGCTGATCAATTATTGCATTAGCAACATCTACAACAAGATGTTCTTTAGTGTTATTCTCTTTTATATATTTTGGGTAATCTGCATAAAAACGATGTTGTTTACCTAAATAAACGTCTAAAGATATAAGTAATAAACTATCTGCATAAATTACTCTACTTTCATAATCTATGTTACTTAAAAGAGTTACAACATCTGGTTCTTTAAATCTTGAATTGTAATATTTTATATGCTTAAAAAGTGAATTGAGTTGATTTTTTANAGGAAGTAAATCATCATATATTTTTTGTGTTTCAGCAAATAACTCTTGTTCGTCTTTGTTATTTATTNTAGCTAAAGCTAAACTATCTGTAAATTCATTTGGAAATAAATATGGATATTTTNGCTTNACATTTNGNAACGTTTTTGCGTTTGCATTGTAAAAGTCTACATCATATCTTTTTATAGAAAAATCAACTTTAATTTCTGATACATCAATTTTAGTCTCATTTTTATCAGAACAAGAAAAAAACAAGCATAAAACCATTAATCCTTTAAAAAAAAATCTCATAATCTTTGTATCTTAGTAACTCAATTTAAGAACGATAAAAATACTAAAATAGTTTATCAATGAACACTGAAAAAGTAGCAGAATACATCATTAATTGGTTAAAAGATTATGCAACAAATGCTAAAATAAAAGGATTTGTAATTGGAGTTTCTGGAGGAATTGATTCTGCATTAACATCTACTTTGTGTGCAAAAACAGGTTTACCTCTTTTATGTTTAGAAATGCCTATTCATCAATCAGAAAAACAGGTATCTAGAGCAGAAAATCATATAAAATGGTTACAAGAAAACTTTGAAAATGTATCAAAAACCGAAGTTAATTTAACCCCNGTTTTTGATAGTTTAATTGATGCTTTACCAAAAGTTGAAAACGAAGAAAGTAGATTTATGTCTTTAGCNAATACTAGAGCTCGGTTAAGAATGACCACACTTTATTATTTTGCTGCTTTAAATGGGTATTTAGTGGCTGGTACAGGAAATAAGGTTGAAGATTTTGGTGTTGGTTTTTATACAAAATATGGTGATGGAGGTGTAGATATTAGTCCAATTGCAGATTTAATGAAGTCTGAAGTATATGAAATTGCAAAATATTTTGGAGTAAATAAAGAAATTATAGATGCAGCTCCNACNGATGGTTTATGGGGAGATAATAGAACTGATGAAGATCAAATTGGNGCCTCTTATGATGAATTAGAATGGGCTATGAAAATGCAAGNTCTNGGAAAAACAGCTGATGATTTTANTGGTAGAGAAAAAGAAGTATATAAAATATATATTCGTTTAAATACAATAAATCAACATAAAATGATACCTATTCCTGTTTGTGAAATACCTAAGGAATTAAAATAAGATCATAATAAAAAAGCCTTGAAATTTTATCAAGGCTTTTTTATTTTATTTATTTAAATGTTTGTTACAATAGATTTGCAGCAATCATCATTTTTTTTATTCTAAGATAAGCTTTTCTTTTAGATCCTTTTGAAATTTCAAATGGTAAGAAAATAAATAGTAAAATGATTTTTAAAATTTGTAGTACTCTTTTAATAACTTTTCTTTTTTTTCTTTTGGGCTCAAATATACAAAAAAAGAAAATAAAGTGTCAAAATTAAACCTCTATAATGTGTAGTACTTAACAGTATAATAACATTAAAACATGTAATTAACTGGTTTAAAGATGTTTAATTTATTTTAAATAAATTAAATAACCCTATTTAACTTCGAAAAAAGTCTCTTTTTTAAGTCTGTATAATTCTTAACCTCCTCTAAATCAATCTGTCTTTTTCCTTCTTTTACTTCTACTAAGAGTTCTTTTATTTTTTCTGCAATTAAAACTCTTCTTAAATTAAAGATAGAATCGTTAACCGCTTTTTGTAAAACTTCTAAAGCAGANGTAACAAAAATATTTTTTTTCTCCCAATCACTTAATTGATGTTTTTCTTCATCCATTAAAATAGAAGTTACAGTTTGCGCAATATTTTTGTTTTCATGATTCACCAACTTTTCTATTTCTAATNTATCAGTTAAGTTAAATTGATGAATTACCTCATTATAAATTTCTTGAAAAATAGGATTAGTNAACTCTATTTCATCATCTTGTAAATGCAGGTAAATTTCTGATGAAACCTTATTAGTGTATTTTTTATAAGTTGTAATTTCTTTACCACTTTCTTCATCAACATTTACAATTTCTTCAACAAAATCAATTTCTTCATTACCATATAATAAAAGNATTTTAATAATTTCTCTTTCAAGAATNGAAAGTTGATTAATTTCTTTTAATTGAATATTTTGCTTTTTAACAACTTCTAAATTTTGTCTTTTTTCAAAATTTTTCTTTGTATTTGATGAGCTAGATTTTGAGAGCAGTTGAGCCATTTCATTAAATAAAACCTGCTCAGAAATCTCCATGATTCTTGCACATTCTTGTATGTAAACTTCTCTTTGAATTGAATCTGGTATTTTTGAAATACTACTTACAATATCTCTGATTAATCCTGCTTTTTTTACAGGATCATTTTTTGCATCTTTTATTAAAAGTGATACTTTAAAATTGATAAAATCTTGGGCAGAATCTTCTAAATATTTTGCCANTTCTGAATCTGAATGGCTTTTTGCAAAACTATCTGGATCTTCTCCATCAAGGAATTGAACTACTTTTACATTCATTCCTTGTTCTAGAATTAAATCAATTCCACGAATCGAAGCTCTAATTCCTGCTGNATCACCATCAAATAAAACAGTTATATTCTTAGTTAGCCTATTCACTAANCTAATTTGCTCAGCAGTTAAAGCTGTACCTGAAGAAGCTACAACATTCTCAATACCAGATTGATGAAAAGAAATCACATCTGTATAACCTTCTACTAAAAAACAATTATCTTGTTTAGCAATTTCTTTTTTGGCTTGATAAATTCCATATAAGATTTTACTCTTATGATAAATATCACTTTCAGGCGAGTTTAAATACTTTGCTGCTTTTTTATCATTTGTTAAAATACGACCTCCAAAACCTAAAATTCGCCCAGACATGGAATGAATTGGAAACATTACCCTACCTTTAAAACGATCAAATTGTTTATTTTCTTTTACAATAGTTAAACCTGTAGACTCTAAATATTTTAAATCATACCCTTTTTCTAAAGCAGCTTTTGTAAAATTATCCCATTCATCTAAACAATATCCTAAATCAAACTTTTTAATCGTTTCTTCTCTAAATCCTCTTTCTTTAAAATAACTTAAACCAATAGCTTTACCTTGATTTGTATTTAGCATTAAATTATGAAAGTAATCTTTAGCAAAATTAGAGACCAAAAACATACTTTCCCTTTCATTCATCTGAGCTTTTTCTTCATTAGTTTGCTCAGTTTCCTCTATTTCAATATTGTATTTGTTAGCTAACCATTTTATAGCTTCTGGGTAGGTATAATGCTCATGTTCCATTAAAAAAGAAATAGCATTACCACCTTTACCAGTAGAAAAATCTTTCCATATTTGTTTAACTGGTGATACCATGAAAGAAGGTGTTTTTTCATCTGTAAAAGGACTTAACCCCTTAAAGTTACTACCTGCTTTTTTTAATTGTACAAATTCACCAATTACTTCCTCTACTCTCGCAGATTCAAAAACTCGGTCTATAGTACTTCTCGTAATCATTTATTTTTCTAAATATTGTATTACAAATATAATAAGACCTCACAGGTATAAAAATCTGTGAGGTCTTAAATCGAATTTATTTTTGTTTTAAGAAGCTGCTCTTAACTTTTTTAAAGTCGAGTTAGTTAATTTAGCTTCTGCATATTCCTTTGTTACATTAAATTCTTTTTCATCAGAACTTGGTAAATCAAACATAGCATCTGTAAAAATAGCTTCACAAAGAGAACGTAATCCTCTTGCCCCTAACTTATATTCTACTGCTTTATCAACAATGTAATTTAATGCATCTTCTTCTATAGTAAACTCTACATCATCCATAACAAAAAGTTTAGCATATTGTTTGATAATAGAGTTTTTTGGCTCTGTTAATATAGCTCTTAATGTTTTTGCATCTAAAGGATTCATGTAACTTAACACTGGTAAACGACCAATTATTTCTGGAATTAAACCAAATTGTTTTAAGTCTAAAGGAGTGATATATTGCAATAAATTGTTATGATCTATTGTATCTTCTTCTAATGAAGCACCAAAACCAACTGCTTGCATATTTAAACGTTTGCTTATTATTTTATCAATTCCTGAAAACGCACCACCAGCAATGAACAAAATATCTTTTGTATTCACTTCTATAAATTTTTGTTCTGGATGTTTTCTACCTCCTTTTGGTGCTACATTAACAACTGCACCTTCTAGTAATTTTAATAATGCTTGTTGTACACCTTCTCCAGAAACATCTCTAGTAATAGAAGGATTATCTCCTTTTCTTGCTATTTTATCAATTTCATCAATAAAAACAATACCTCTTTCTGCTTTTTCTACTTTATAATCTGCAGCTTGCAGTAATCTACTTAAAATACTTTCTACATCTTCACCTACATAACCAGCCTGAGTTAGAACTGTTGCATCTACTATTGAAAAAGGAACATTTAACATCCTTGCAATTGTTCTTGCAACTAAAGTCTTTCCTGTACCAGTTTCACCAACTAAAACAATGTTGCTTTTTTCTATTTCTACATCATCATTGTCTTTTGTTTGCAACAATCTTTTATAATGATTGTAAACAGCAACAGACATTGCTTTTTTAGTTTCGTTTTGACCAATAATATATTGATCTAAAAACTCTTTGATTTCTTTTGGTTTCTTAAGTACAAGATCTTTAGATAAACTAGATGTTTTTGCCTCAGAAATTTCCTCTTCAACAATGCCATGTGCTTGCTCTATACACTTATCACATATATGAGCATCCATACCAGCAATTAATAAATCTGTTTCTGCTTTTTTTCTACCACAAAATGAACATTCTAAGTTCTCTTCTTTTGACATTTTCTTTGGCTTTTAGCTTTTTACTTTTAGCGCTAATTGCTAAATAATTATTTTCTTTCTAAAACTTCATCAATCATACCATATTCTTTAGCTTCATTGGCTTTCATCCAATAATCTCTATCAGAATCATTATGAACCTTTTCTATAGTTTGACCTGAATGATTTGCTATAATAGCATATAATTCATCTTTTAACTTTAAGATTTCTCTTGCTGTAATTTCTATATCTGAAGCTTGACCTTGTGCACCACCTAGTGGTTGGTGAATCATAATTCTTGAATGTGGTAAAGCAGATCGTTTTCCTTTTTGTCCTGCACACATTAACACAGCACCCATAGAAGCAGCCATACCTGTACAAATTGTAGCAACATCTGGCTTTATAAATTGCATAGTATCATAAATTCCTAAACCAGCATATACGCCACCTCCTGGAGAGTTGATATAAATTGAGATATCTTTATTAGCATCTACACTTTCTAAGAACAATAGTTGTGCTTGAATAATATTTGCAATTTGATCATTAATTCCTGTACCTAAAAAGATAATTCTATCCATCATTAAACGTGAAAAAACATCCATTTGAGTAATATTCATTTGACGCTCTTCCATGATATATGGAGTTAAACTACTTGTTATTTTATTATAATAAGTACTATTAATACCATGATGTTTAGTAGCATATTTTTCGAATTCTTTTCCAAAATCCATTCTCTATATTCTTTAAATTATTATTATGTAAAGATAAGAACTATTCTCTTAATATTTTGTTAGACTTTTTAAAAACAAAAANCTTGAATAGTAAGATTATTCAAGCTTTATCTAGTTTTTAATCGTTGTCTTTTATTTATAGACTTCTTTAATAAAATCTTCGTAAGAAACTTCTTTAGTTTTAAAAGACATATTTTCTTTGAAGAAAGTCATTAATTTCTGACTTATTAATTGTGATTGTAATTTTTGAGCTTCTTCTTGATTTTGTAAAATTCTACCAGCAATATCATTTAACTCTTTTTCTTCTGGATTCATATTTCCAAATTGAGCCATTTGAGTTCTAATAAAACCTTTAGCATATTCAACTAATTCTGCATAATCAATTTTAATATCATTGTCTTTCATGATTTTACCTTCAATTAATTGATAACGTAAACCTTTTTCAGACTTTGCATATTCTTCAGAAGCTTCTTCTTTTGTTAANTCTTTTTCTCCNGCAGTTTGTAACCACTTTTGTAAAAACTCAGCTGGTAAATCGAACTTTGTATTTTCTATTAAATACTCTTGAACTGCATTTAATAATTGTTGATCTGCTTGTTGTTGAAATTGNTTTTCTGCATCTTCTTTAATTTTTTCTCTTAATTCTGTTGCAGTTTTTACAGAACCNTCNGGAAATAATTTATCAAATAAATCTTGATCTAAATCTGCAGGTTCAGTTTTGGTAATATCCTCAATTGTAAGCGTNACTTTTACATCTAAATCGTGAGCATCATCATGAGATACACCTAAAACATGCTGTAATTTATGATCGTCTTCGAATAATTTTTTGGTATCTAACTCTATAACATCTCCAACTTTAGCACCAATTAATTTTTTTTCGTTTTTCTTTCCTTTTAAATCATTAACTAAGAAAGTAGACTTTTTATTGATTTCTTTTTCATCGTTTACAAAAGTTCCNGTTACATTAGANTGTTCAGTTGCTTCNTCTAATGAACTCATTTTTCCATAACGAGTCTGAATATTNTTAACTTCTTCATCAATTAACTCATCTGTTGCAACAACATTATATTGAGTGATTTTTTTCTTAGGATTTAAGTTTACTTCGAATTCTGGAGCTAACCCTAACTCAAATTCAAAACTAAAAGTATCTGCATCCCAATTAAAGTCATCTTGAATTCTAGGCAATGGATTACCAAGAATATCTAACTTTTCTTCAGTGATAAATTTGTTTAAAGAATCTTGTAAAAGTTTGTTAACTTCATCTATCATTACAGATTTACCATACTGTTTTTTAACCATCCCCATTGGCACATGCCCTTTTCTAAAACCAGGTATATTTGCTTTTTTTCTGTAATCGTTTAATACTTCTGTTACTTTTTCTTGATAATCTTCTGTAACGATATCAACTTTTACAACNGCATTTAGTGCATCTACGTTTTCTTTTGTAATATTCATTTGATGTAATCTTATTTCTAAAAAAATTGAGTGCAAAATTAATCAATTTTATTAACCCCACAAAGCTTTAAATACTTCAATTTCAGTATCTTTATTTTTTATTTTTTTTAGCTTATCAAAAGAAGTAATAGACTTTACAATAAAGAAAAAAAAACCTTAATTTTGCGATGAATTAAATGATATTTTAATTATCAATAACTAACAAAATGCAATACAAAAGAATTCTTCTAAAATTAAGTGGTGAAGCTTTAATGGGTGATAGACAATATGGTATAGATCCAAAACGTCTAGCAGAATATGCCAAAGAAATAAAAGAAGTAGTTAATAAAGGTATTCAAGTTGCCATAGTTATTGGAGGAGGAAATATTTTTAGAGGTGTTGCTGGTGCAAGTAATGGAATGGATCGTGTACAAGGTGATCATATGGGTATGCTTGCTACGTGTATCAATGGTTTAGCATTACAAAGTGCTTTAGAAGATGAAGATGTACATACCCGTTTACAAACTGCTTTAGAAATTAAAGAAGTTGCTGAACCTTATATTAAGAGAAAAGCCATAAGACACTTAGAAAAAGGAAGAGTGGTTATTTTTGGTGCAGGTACTGGAAACCCATATTTTACAACAGACACTGCTGCTGTTTTAAGAGCTATAGAAATTAATGCTGATGCTATTTTAAAAGGTACAAGAGTAGATGGAGTTTATACTGAGGATCCAGAAAAAAATACGAATGCTAAAAAGTTTGAAACTATTACCTTTAAAGATGTAATAGAAAAAGGACTTAAAGTGATGGATATGACTGCTTTTACATTAAGTGAAGAAAATAAATTACCAATTATTATATTTGATATGAATAAAAAAGGAAATCTATTAAAATTGATTTCTGGTGAAAAAATTGGTACAATAGTTGACATTTAAAATTACAATCTTTAAATATTAAAAAGATGAACGAAGAAATTGAATTTATTTTAGATACTGCTAAAGAAGCAATGAGTAATGCAATTACTCACTTAGAAAAAGAACTAATTTCTATTAGAGCTGGTAAAGCTACACCTGCTATGTTAAGTACAGTTATGGTAGATTACTATGGTTCTCAAACACCACTTGCTCAAGTTGCAAATGTAAATACACCTGATGCAAGAACTTTAAGTATACAGCCTTGGGAAAAAAACATGTTGCAAGAAATAGAAAAAGCAATACAAATTGCTAACTTAGGTTTAAACCCAATGAATAATGGTGACTTAATAATGATTAATGTACCACCATTAACAGAAGAAAGAAGAAGAGATTTAGCTAAACAAGCTAAAGCAGAAGCAGAACATGCTAAAGTTGGTGTTAGAAATGCAAGAAAAGATGCTAACAACGATATTAAAAAAGTGGATATATCTGAAGACATGAAAAAAAATGCAGAAGCAGATGTTCAAACTTTAACTGATAACTATGTTAAAAAGATTGATGAAAAATTAGCTGTTAAAGAAAAAGAAATTATGACAGTTTAATTTTAATGTATATAATTAAAAGTATAAAGGGCGTTTAAAACGCTCTTTTTTATTTTTAAAGACCACTTCAAAATTAATTACCTTTGCAAAAATATTTTTAATGAATTTCTGGACCAAAGTAGCAAGTTTAATTCTTAGAAACCGTTATTTAGTTTTACTTCTAATTGGAATAATTACTGCGTTTTTAGCTTCTCAAATGAAATATATGAAGTTTTCATATACAGAAGCAAACCTATTACCAGAAAATCATGAAGCAAATTTAGAATACAACAAATTCTTAGAAATATTTGGAGAAGAAGGAAATTTAGTAATAATTGGTGTTAAAGATTCTACCATTTTTACTCCTCAAAAATTTAATGCTTGGAATAATTTAGTTAAACAATTTAATGGTTTAGAAGAAATATCATTCACTCTTTCTATTGCTGATATTAAAAAATTAAAAAAAGATACTAAAAATAGAAAATTTGTTTTAGAACCTCTTTTTGACAAAAACCCAAAATCTACTGAAGAAGTTTTAGCTATAAAAAAACAGCTTTTTGAGAATCTTCCTTTTTACGAAAACTTACTTTTTAATAAAGAAACAGGTACTTTACAAACCGCAATCTATATTAAAAAAGAAATTATAAATACTCCTAAAAGAAGAGACTTTATCTACAAACAATTAATACCAATAGTAGAAAATTTCGAAGAATCTTACAATGTAGATATTCGAATTTCTGGTATGCCTTACATTAGAACTTTAAATGCGCAGAATATACAAGATGAAATTTTATTATTTGTAGTTGGTGCATTATTAATAACAGCTGTTATTTTCTTCTTCTTTTTTCGATCTTTTAGAGCCACTTTTATAACCTTATTAGTAGTAATTATAGGTGTTACATGGGCCTTTGGTTTTATTGGTTGGTTTCGATATGAAATTACAGTATTATCAGCTTTAATTCCACCTTTAATAATTGTAATTGGAGTGCCAAATGCTGTTTTTTTAATTAATAAATACCAACAAGAAATAAAGAAACATGGTAACCAAGCAAAATCTTTACAAAGAGTAATTTCTAAAATTGGAAATGCTACTTTAATGACAAATATTACTACAGCTTCTGGTTTTGCAACTTTTGTATTTGTAAAAAGTAATTTATTACGTGAATTCGGAATTTTAGCTTCAGTAAATATCATTAGTATTTTCATTTTGGCTTTATTAATTATACCAATTATTTACAGTTTTATGCCTTTGCCAAAGAAGAAACATTTAAATCATCTTGAAAGAAGATGGATTGAAAATGTGGTAAATTGGATGGAAAAAACAGTTAAAGAACAACGAATTGGAATTTATTTTGCCACAGTTTTTTGTATCATCTTAGGTATTATTGGTATTTATCAAATTAGAGTTTCTGGTAGTTTAATAGAAGACATGCCAAAAAGTTTAGCTTTTTATAAAGACATTAAATTTTTTGAAAATGAATTTGGAGGTATTATGCCTTTAGAAATTTTAATTGATACAAAAAAAGATAAAGGAGTCATGAAATTATCCACCTTAAAAAAGATGGAAAAAATTAATGAAACCATAGAAGCTTTTCCAGAATTATCGAAATCAATATCAGTTATAAATATTGTAAAATACTCTAAACAAGCTTATTATAAAGGAAACCCCAAATATTATCAACTACCTACAAGTCAAGAACAAAGTTATATTTTTTCATACACTAAAAATTCTGATAGTAATGCAAGCATGCTAAATACCTATGTAGACTCTACAGGACGTTATGCAAGAATGACAACCTTTATGAAAGATGTAGGTTCTGATAAAATGGATATAATTCAAGAACGTTTAAAAGCAGTTATTGATAAAGAATTCTCATCAGAAAAATACGATGTTTCTTTAACAGGTAAAGCTTTAGTTTTTATAAAAGGAACAAACTATTTAATTAAAAATCTAGTCTTTTCTTTATCGTTAGCAATTGTTTTAATTGCTCTTTTTATGGCATGGATGTTTAGATCTCCACAAATGATTTTAATATCACTTTTACCAAATATTTTACCATTACTAATAACAGCAGGATTAATGGGTTTTTTCGATATCCCAATAAAACCATCAACTATTTTAGTATTTAGTATTGCATTTGGTATCTCTGTTGATGACACCATACATTTTTTAGCAAAATATAGACAAGAATTAATTGCGAATAAATGGAGAATAAAGCCCTCTGTTTATGCAGCTTTACGAGAAACTGGAGTAAGTATGTTTTACACGTCTATTGTATTATTTTTTGGTTTCTTAGTTTTTACACTTTCTAGCTTTGGAGGCACAATTGCATTAGGTGGCTTAGTCTCTGTAACCTTACTTTTAGCTATGGTCTCTAACCTTTTACTATTACCTTCTCTACTATTAACTTTCGAGAAAAAAATAGCAAACAAAAAGGTATTTAAAAAGCCTGCTATTCCTATTTTTCCAACAAATGAAACAAAATCAAAAAGATAAGTTTTAGGCTTTTCTTAATTGTGCATCTTATTACAAAAAAGTATCTTTACGTTTTAAAATATCAGATTAAAACATACCAAATAGAAAGATACTATGATGTCTACAAATGTTGAAGAATTACTAAAATCAGAAGCACTTTTACAAGAAATAAATGTAAAAGGATGGGTAAGAACTTTTAGGAGTAATCGTTTTATTGCGTTAAATGATGGTTCTACTTTAAAAAATATTCAATGTGTTATCGATTTTGAAAACACTCCAGAAGAAACTTTAAAGAGAATAACTACTGGGGCTGCAATAGAAGTTAAAGGGACTTTAGTAGAAAGCCAAGGAAAAGGACAAAATGTTGAAATTCAAGTTTCTGAAATAGAAATTTTAGGAGATTCAAATCCAGATGAATATCCTATTCAACCTAAAAAACATAGTTTCGAATTTTTAAGAGAGAATGCACATTTAAGAATGCGCACAAATACTTTTAGTGCAGTAATGCGTGTACGCTCTAAACTATCTTTTGCAGTTCATAAATACTTTCAAGAAAATGGTTTTAACTATGTAAATACACCAATTATTACAGGTTCTGATGCAGAAGGTGCAGGAGAAATGTTTAAAGTAAGTGCTTTTGAGCCAAATAAAGCTCCACTAACAGAAGATGGAAAAATAGATTATTCTAAAGATTTTTTTGGCAAGGAAACTAACTTAACAGTTTCTGGGCAATTAGAAGCAGAGACTTTTGCAATGTCTTTAGGAAAAGCCTATACATTTGGCCCAACTTTTAGAGCAGAAAATTCTAACACCACTCGTCATTTAGCTGAATTTTGGATGATTGAACCAGAGGTTGCTTTTATGGATTTAGATGGCAATATGGATTTAGCTGAAGACTTTATAAAATCTGTTTTGAATGATATTTTAGAAAATTGTAAAGACGATTTAGCATTTTTAGACCAAAGATTAACTCAAGAAGAGAAAAGTAAACCACAAGCACAAAGAAGTGAAATGAGTTTGTTAGAGAAACTTAAATTTGTGGTAGAAAATAATTTTAAACGTGTTTCTTATACAGAAGCTATAGATATTTTAAGAAACTCTAAACCAAATAAGAAGAAAAAGTTTCAGTTTCCAATAAACGAATGGGGTGCAGATTTACAATCTGAACATGAACGCTTCTTAGTTGAAAAACATTTTAAATGTCCTGTTATTTTATTCGATTATCCTGCAAATATTAAAGCATTTTATATGCGTTTAAATGATGATGGAAAAACAGTTAGAGCTATGGATGTTTTATTCCCTGGAATTGGAGAAATTGTAGGAGGTTCTCAGAGAGAAGAACGTTATGATGTCTTAGTTGAGAAAATGAAAGCCTTAAACATAGAAGAGAAAGAATTATGGTGGTATTTAGATTTACGTAAATACGGAACTGCAGTTCATTCTGGATTTGGTTTAGGTTTCGAAAGATTAGTGCAATTTGCAACTGGTATGAGTAACATTAGAGATGTTATACCTTTTCCAAGAACACCACAAAATGCAGAATTTTAATTAAATTTTCGTATATTTTAGTAAATGTTAAAACAAAGCTTACAATATAAATTATTGCAAAAATTATCTCCTCAACAAATTCAGTTGATGAAGTTAATACAATTGCCTACGCAAGCTTTTGAAGAACGTTTAAAACAAGAAATCGAAGAAAACCCTGCACTAGATACTGGAAAAGAAGAGTCAGATACTTTCGAAGATGATATGTCTAATGAATATGATGATACAGGAACAGAAAAAATAGATGCTGAAGACATAAACATAGACGAATATTTGAGTGATGATGAAATACCTTCCTATAAAACTCAAGCAAACAATTATTCTTCTGACGATGATGAGAAAAATGTTCCTTATGCAGCTGGTACTTCTTTCCATCAATCATTAAAAAATCAATTAAACACTTTTTCACTAAATGACGAAGAAAAATCTATAGCAGAATTTTTAGTAGGTAGTATAGATGACAGTGGGTATATTAGAAGAGAAATTTTAGATTTGGTAGATGATTTAGCATTTACTGCTAACATTTTTACAACCGAAGAAAAAGTGCTTTCTGTCTTAAAAAAAGTAGTGCATAATTTAGACCCAATTGGAGTTGGTGCAAGAGACTTAAAAGAGTGTCTAATCATTCAATTAAAGTCTAAAGAAAAAAATAAAACTAGAGCTTTAGCCATTAATATTCTTGAAAATGCTTTTGATCATTTTGTAAAAAAACATTACAAAAAATTATTAGAAAAATTTTCTATCTCTGAAGATGAATTGAAAGAAGTTAATGCCGAAATTTCTAAATTAAATCCAAAACCAGGTAGCTCTTATTCTGGAAATAATAAAATTGCAGAACAGATAGTTCCAGATTTTTCTATTAAAATTATTGACGGCGAATTAGACTTAACTTTAAACTCTAGAAATGCTCCAGAATTGCATGTCTCTAGAGAGTATAACAACATGTTAAAAGGTTACCAAGAATCTAACGTTAAAACAAAATCTCAAAAAGATGCAGTGTTTTTTATCAAACAAAAATTAGACGCTGCAAAATGGTTTATAGACGCTATAAAACAACGTCAGCAAACACTTTTGGTAACTATGAATACCATAATGCATTATCAATATGAATACTTTTTAACTGGTGATGAACGTAAGCTTAAACCAATGATTTTAAAAGATATTGCTGATAAAATAAACATGGATGTTTCCACTGTATCTAGAGTCGCAAATAGTAAATATGTTTCTACACCTTATGGTACTAAATTAATTAAAGAATTCTTTTCTGAATCGATGAAAAATGATCAGGGAGAAGATGTATCTACCAGAGAAATTAAAAAGATTTTAGAAACAGTAATTCAAGAAGAGGATAAGAAAAAACCTCTTACAGACGAAAAGCTTTCTAAAATTTTAAAAGAAAAAGGATATCCTATAGCTAGAAGAACAGTTGCTAAATATAGAGAGCAATTAGAGTTACCAGTAGCAAGATTACGCAAAGAAATTTAATGAAATTTCAAAAATATATTTCTGCAATTATACATCCAATTGTAATACCTACAATAGGTGTTATGATTTATTTTTTATTGGTTCCAACTACATATATGAGTGCTCAAAAATTCACTGTTTTAAGTGCTGTTTTTGTAATTACTTATTTAATACCTCTATTTACTCTTCTAGTTTTTAAAAAATTAAAGCTTATAGACTCCTATAAAACAGAAACTATAAAAGAAAGAAGATTACCTGTTTTATTGATGATTATTCTTTTTTATTTTCTAGCAAATACTTTAAATAGTACTTTAATTTTAAAAGATTTAACTTTGCTATTCTATGCATCGTCTCTAGGTTTACTAATTATATATATCTTATTTTATATTAAATTTAAAATGAGTATACATCTATTTTCTTTAGGTATTTCAATAGGTTTTTTTTTAGTATTATCAGAAATCTATAGTCAATCTTTCTTATTGGTTAATATAATTTTAATCTTTCTTTCTGGTTTAGTTGCAAGTGCTAGATTACATCTAAAAGCACATAATAAGTTAGAAGTATATTCAGGTTTTTTTGTTGGAATTATAGCAGTTTTTATTACCTATTTTATATTATAGAATATAAAAAATTAATCCAAATTTTAAAACACTTGTATCAATTGAAGCACCATTAAAAGATGCATTTTCAAAAATTGGAGTTAAGCTATAAAAAACATTAAAATTAAATTCATCATAGCCAGCAGAAAGTGTTAAACCATATTGAAATTTTCGATAAGCATTAACATTTTTGTATTCAAAAGAAGAAGAATTTTCTGTAAAATCAAATTTATTAGATAAATTATAAAGAAATTTTAATCCTCCATAAATTCTCCAAAAATCATATCTTTTTGCATTTGAAGTTCTCCAACGATTTCTAATGGAAATTCTAAATTACTTGCTGTATAATTATTAGAAGTTAGATTTGATCCATTACTAAAAACAGTATTACCATTTATTTCTTCTACTTTAAGTTCATGAGAAAAAGAATCAAAACCATACCCTACACCTACTGCAAAAGAAATATTACCTTGTTTATTTAAAGTAATATCTTTTAAAAACCCTAAAGATAAACCATAAGAAAAACCACTTTTTGTAATTTGTTGAGGTTGATTAAAGAACTGTGCATAAGATACAGATAGATAAATTTGATCTTCTGCATACTTGTCTCCTATTTGCAAAGAATCTTTTTGAGCATAATTGGTAAAGAAACAAAAAAGTAAAAAAAGTAAAAAATAAAACTTCTTCATAATTAATGAACGACACTTAAAGATACAATATTTTAAAATGAACATTAAAATTTATGTATAAAAAAAACAACCTAAAAATAGGTTGCTTTTTTAACTTATTAAAATAATATTTAGTTTCCAGACCCTTTTTGAGTAGAGTAACTAATTTTAAGAGCATTTACATCTCTTAATTTTAATCTTATATCTGTCATTGTACCAACATTAGATTCTTTATCTGCTTTGATAGATGTAGTCATAAAAGGATGCATAGCTTCAGCTAATTTATCTCTTTTACTAAATATAAAAGCAGGTACTTGATCTGCAGATGCAATCTTATCATTTAATTGAATTTTATTATATCCAACCCCATCTCTATTTGGGTCTTTAGATTTACCAACATAAATTGTACTTACTAAACTTTTGTCTTCTAACTTTTTAATTTCAGTAGCACTTGGTAATCTTGGGTTTTCAATTCTAAGATCGGTTTCTCTCATCGTTGTTGTAACCATAAAGAAAAACAGTAACATAAAAACAATGTCTGGTAAGGCAGCAGTATTTACTGCTGGTAATCCTTTTTTCTTTTTTCCGAATTTAGCCATATTGTTTAATTTTATAAGTTCTTAAGAAGTTGGTTCTGCATCAGAAATAATTTGAGGATATGCAATCTTGATATCTTCAACTTTCTTTCTTAACTCCTCAACTCTATCTTTTAAATCAGCACTCTTTTTTGCATCTTTAAAAGCTTCCTCTAATTCATCAAAACTCATGCCATATCGTTGTTTAGACAACCTGTTTCTTAACTCTGTATAAGCTCTAAGTAACTCATTTTGTACTTGAATATAAGTACCATATTCTGTTCCTCTATCACTTTGTACAGATATAATTGCTTTGTTTGGATGATCTGAAGAAGTATCGCTTCTTTCACCTTGACAGTAATCACATTGTTTTCCAGGAGTACCATCTTCACCAGGCTTACCTATTCCACCACCATTGTCTATAAACTTTTTGGCAGCTTCTTTAAGTTCTTTTATTTCCATTCTATCACCTTCTACCAACAACTCATTATTTCTGTTGATATTTACCTCAAAGATGTTTTTCTCTTTGATAATTGGTGGTACATAATCTGGTGGTGGTTTTTCTGATAACTTTTTAGAGATACCTGAGTCTACGTTCATAGTAGTGGTCACTAAAAAGAAAATCAGTAATAAAAAGGCAATGTCTGCCATTGAACCTGCATTAATTTCTGGGTTTTCTCTTCTTGCCATCTTACTTGTTTTATGATTTAACTAATCCTTTCAATAAATCCCAAACAAAGAATAAACTAGCAATTCCGCCTAAAATTACACTGTACCATATTCCAGTTCCAACCCATTTGTTTGTGCTAGAACCTTCTTCTCCACCTTCTAAAACTTTAAGACCATTAGCATCATAAACAGCAGCTGTATCTGATAAGAAATAAGCTACTACTAAAAGAACAGCTAATACTCCTAAACCTGCTAAGGTTTTCTTTAAGTTTTCTGGGTTTCTAAACATACTCCATAAAGAAAGTACGATAGCCACTATTACTGTTGCATAAAACAACCATGTAGAATAATAAATTAGAGGACTAATTACACTGTTCCCTAAATCTACATCTGTTTTAAGTGCTTCAGCATCTTCCATAAAAATTCTTATGAAAAGAATACCTCCAACAACAGCAATTAAGGTTATTAAGATATTTAATATTTTATTACTTTTCATATTGTTTTTTATTTTTTATACTTTACTAATAAGTCTACTAAAGANATAGATGCATCTTCCATATTGTTTACGATACTATCGATTTTTGCAACAATATAGTTATAGAAAATTTGTAGAATAATAGCAACAATAAGACCAAATACAGTTGTTAATAAGGCTACTTTAATACCTCCTGCAACTACTGCTGGTGAAATATCGTTTGCTACAGCAATATCGTTAAATGCTCCAATCATACCAATTACAGTACCCATGAAACCTAACATTGGCGCTAATGCAATAAATAATGATATCCAAGAAACATTCTTTTCTAATTGTCCCATTTGTACACCACCATATGCTACTACAGCTTTTTCTGCTTCTTCTACTCCTTCATCAACTCTATCTAAACCTTGATAAAAAATAGATGCAACAGGTCCTTTTGTATTTCTACAAACTTCTTTAGCTGCTTCTACACCACCTGAACTTAATGCATCATCAACATTTGCTAATAATTTTTTTGTATTTGTAGTTGCCATGTTTAAATAAATAATTCTTTCAATGGCAATAGCTAAACCTAAGATTAAAGCTACTAATACAATTCCCATAAATCCTGGACCACCATCTATAAAGTTTTGCTTTAAAATTTGGTGAAACGTTTTTGCTTCTGTTACAGTTTCTTGAGCAAATGTAGATTGAACAGCTCCAAAAAACATGAATCCTATTACAGATAAGGCTTTTACTACTTTTTTCATCTTTGTTATAAATTAATTTTAATAGTTAACGGGTTAAAGATATAAATTTTCAACTCAAAAAAAGAAAATGCGAGATACTTTCTAACATATTCTAGGAAGAATAATTTATTCTTTTAAATTTCAGAGTGCCAAGTAACAAAAAATGTTAAGCATAAAAAAATTTTTTTGGTTGATTTCGTTAAAATAGACTACTTTTTTTTTATTTCAAATTAACAATAGGGAAACTTAACATTTATTTTAGAAAATTAATCTGACATTTCTCCTCTTAAAGGCATTTCAAAATAATTCTTAAACTCAGTTTCNTTTAAATTTTCTGCTAATANATACATCATTTTTGCAACTGCAGATTCTGTTGTAATATCTTTACCACTAATTACCCCTATTTCTTTTAAAGAGAAACTTGTTTCATAATGNCCTTGTTTAACACTTCCTCCAGAACATTGAGTTACGTTNACNATTTTAATATTCTTTTTTATNGCTTTCTTTAATAAATTTAAAAACCATTCTTTACTTGGTGCATTACCTGCACCATAACTCTCTAGAACAACTCCTTTTAAATTCTCTATAGCTAGAAGACTTTTTACAGTATTTTCTGTAATTCCAGGAAAAAGTTTTAAAACTAAAACTTCTGTAACTAAACTCTTTCTAACAATTAAATTTTTACTTTCTTTTTTAGAATGATATAAATAGTAATCATTAAAATATAAATTGACTCCACTTTCTGCTAAAGGTGGATAATTCATAGAGGCAAATGCTTCAAATTGTTCTGCACTAATTTTTGTTGTTCTATTTGCTCTATATAATTTATACTCAAAATACAAACAAACTTCTTGAATTACTGGCAATCCATTTTTTTGTGAACAAGCTATTTCTATTGAGGTAATAAGATTTTCTTTTGCATCTGTTCTTAAATCTCCTATTGGTAATTGTGAACCAGTAAAAATAACAGGTTTACTTAAGTTTTCTAACATAAAACTTAATGCAGATGAAATATAAGACATTGTATCTGAACCTGTTAAAACTACAAATCCATCAAAGTTATTATAATTGTTCTCTAATATTTCAGCTATTTCTACATAATAACTTGTATCCATATTAGAAGAATCTATTGGATCTTCAAAAGAGATAGTTTTAAGATTACAATTTAACTGTTCTATTTCAGGTATTTTATGAATAATCTGACTAAAATCAAAAGCTTTTAAAGCCTGAGTTTTATAATCTTTTATCATTCCAATAGTACCTCCAGTGTAAATAATAAGGATGTTTGGTTTATTTGCCATTTTGACATTCATTCTTAATAAACTATTAAATTACATTCATTTTTTATGACACTGTGTTATTTTATTTTAAAAAAACTACAATGGAATAATTTATGTTGTAAATTTATCAAACAAAAATGATATACAATTTTAAAACAATATAAATTATGATGGGATTTTATATTTTAATTGGTGTAATTTCTTTAGTAAGTTGGCTAATTAGTAATACATTAAAAAGAAAATTTGATAAATATTCTAAAGTTTCTTTAAGAAATGGAATGAGTGGTGCTGAAATTGCAGAGAAGATGTTAGCTGATAATGGCATTTTTGATGTTAAGGTAATATCTACACCTGGTCGTTTAACAGATCATTACAACCCAAAAGATAAAACAGTAAATCTAAGTGAGGCTGTTTATAATCAAAGAAATGCTGCTGCTGCTGCAGTTGCTGCTCATGAAGTTGGGCATGCTGTTCAACATGCTACAGCTTACGATTGGTTAACAATGCGTTCTAAGTTAGTACCAGTTGTTAGTATTTCTTCAAGATTTTCTCAATGGTTGGTCATTGGTGGTCTAATTTTAGGAGCTGCTTCAGGCGGTTCTGGAATTGGTTTTTACATAGCCATAACAGGTTTAGTTTTTATGGCATTAGCTACTTTATTTAGTTTTATTACTTTACCTGTTGAATATGATGCAAGTAACAGAGCATTAGCTTGGTTAAAGAATAAAAATATGGTTTCTAGAGAAGAACTAGAAGGATCTACAGACGCTTTAAAATGGGCTGCTAGAACCTATTTAGTTGCAGCTTTAGGTTCTTTAGCTATGCTTTTATACTGGGGACTTCAAGTTTTAGGAGGTAGAGACTAAAATTTATTTAAAATAATAATTTAAAATCGCTCAATGAGCGATTTTTTTATTTCTAATACTTTCATTTTGTATCTTTATTGAAACTGTAAATCTTTTGTTTTGGAATTAAACGTTTTTGGAAAACCTTTAGAATCTTGTTGTACATCACCACCTACAGGTTACTTCAGGGATGGGTTTTGCAGAACAAGAGAAGATGATTATGGCATACATACAGTTTGTGCAATTGTAACAAAAGAATTCTTAGAATATTCTGCATCTAAAGGAAATGATTTAATGACACCTATACCTTATTGGAATTTTCCAGGTTTAAAGCCTGGTGATAAATGGTGTTTATGCATTTCTAGATGGTTACAAGCAGAGAAAGTTGGTAAAGCTCCATTTGTTATTTTAGAAGCAACACATGAAAAGTCTTTACAATTTACCTCTATAAAAGTTTTAGAAAAATATGCTTATAAAGAAAGTTAAATGGAAAATTTGTTACAAATTCTTTCAAAATTCTCCCTTTTAATTGATGCTGGATTAGTGGTTTTAATTTGGATGGTCCAACTTATCATTTACCCAAGTTTTATTTATTATAAAAAATCAAACCTTATTAAATGGCATCAAAAATATACAACACAAATTGCCATTATTGTAGTTCCTTTAATGAGTATTCAATTAATTTATGGTTTCTTGGTTACATTTAACAACCCTATTCTTACTCATTTTATCTACCTATTGACAGTTGTCTTTTTATGGGGATTTACTTTTTTAGGTTTTGCACCAATTCACTTTAAAATTTCTGAAGGAATTGTAAAAAAATCAATGCTAAAAAAATTAAACTATAGAAATTGGATACGAACTTTTCTGTGGACATTCGTATTAATTTTACATCTATTTTTTTTCTAAAATAACAAAAGGAAGAAATTATAAAATCTGATTTTAATCTATAAAAAAACCTTTCTTAAAAAATAGAAAGGTTTTTTTATTGTATTTAATCATTTAACTTTAAAACAGCCATAAATGCTTGCTGTGGTATTTCTACATTACCCACTTGACGCATTCTTTTCTTTCCTTTTTTCTGCTTTTCTAATAATTTACGTTTACGAGAAATATCACCTCCATAACATTTTGCTGTAACATCTTTTCTGAGTGCTTTTACAGTTTCACGTGCAATGATTTTAGCACCAATTGCAGCCTGAATAGGAATGTCAAATTGTTGTCTAGGAATTAATTCTTTTAGTTTTTCACAAATACGCTTTCCAATTCCGTAAGCATTATCTGCATGTAATAATGCAGAAAGTGCATCTACAGGTTGCCCATTTAATAACATATCTACCCTTACTAATTTCGATTTTTGCATGCCAATTGGATGATAATCAAAAGAAGCATAACCTTTAGAAACTGTTTTTAATCGATCATAAAAATCAAATACGATTTCAGCTAAAGGCATATCAAAAATTAATTCAACTCTTTGTGTTGTTAAATAGGTTTGATTTACTATTTGACCTCTTTTTTCTATACACAAACTCATTACTTGACCAACAAAATCTGATTTTGTAATAATAGATGCTTTTATAAAAGGTTCTTCTACTCTATTTAATTTTGAAGGATCAGGTAAATCTGATGGGTTATTTACTTCTATAATTGTATCTGGTTCTTTATTTGTAAAAGCATGGTAAGAAACGTTTGGTACAGTTGTAATTACAGTCATATCAAACTCACGTTCTAGACGCTCTTGAATAATTTCCATATGCAACATACCTAAGAAACCACATCGAAATCCAAAACCTAATGCTGCAGAACTTTCTGGTTGAAAAACTAAAGAAGCATCATTTAATTGCAGTTTTTCCATAGAATTACGCAACTCTTCATAATCTTCTGTATCTACAGGATAAATTCCAGCAAAAACCATTGGTTTTACATCTTCGAATCCTTCGATTCTAGTAGCTGTTGGATTATTAAAATCTGTAATAGTATCTCCTACTTTTACTTCTTTTGCAGCTTTAATACCTGTTATTAAATAACCAACATCACCTGTTTTTATTTCTTTTTTTACAACCTGAGATAATTTTAAAGTACCTACTTCATCAGCACCATATTGTTTACCTGTTGCCATAAATTTTATCTGTTGATTCTTTTTTATAGAACCATCAATCACTCTAAAATAAGTTTCTATACCTCTATAAGAGTTGTAAACAGAATCGAAAATTAATGCTTTTAAAGGAGCATCAGGATTTCCTTTTGGTGCAGGAACTCTTTCAATAATTGCTTTTAAAATATTATCTACTCCAAAACCAGTTTTACCACTTGCAGGTATCACATCTTCTGGGTCACATCCTAATAAATCAACAATATCATCTGTAACCTCTTCTGGATTTGCAGATGGTAAATCAACTTTATTTAAAACAGGAATAATTTCTAAATCGTTCTCTAAAGCCAAGTACAAATTAGAAATAGTCTGTGCTTGTATGCTTTGAGCTGCATCAACAATAAGTAAAGCACCTTCACAAGCAGCAATAGAACGTGAAACTTCGTAAGAAAAATCTACGTGACCAGGAGTGTCAATAAGATTAAGAATATATGCTTCACCTTCATGAACATAATCCATTTGAATTGCATGAGATTTTATGGTAATTCCACGTTCACGCTCTAAATCCATGTTATCTAATAACTGATCTTGTTTTTCGCGTTCAGTTACAGAACCAGTATAATCTAACAACCTATCTGCAAGTGTACTTTTACCATGATCTATATGTGCAATGATGCAAAAATTTCTAATATTCTTCATTCTCCTNTTTCTATCTACTTGTAATGCGCAAAGATAGGTGTTTTACGAACGTACTCAAACAAAAAAAATATAAGAAATTTTTACTTTTTTTAGATGAATTAATTACCCATTTCTTCCTTTTTCATTAGGATATAAATAAGGTAAATTATCACTTTGAAAAAAGGCTTTTGTATCTATATTCATAGCTGTAACTTTACCTTTAAAAGCGGCACCTGTATCTACATTCCAAATATTAACAGCATTCATTGGCACTTGTATACCATAATTTGTTGTTGGTGTATGGCCTATGTAAATTTCTTTGTAATGTCTTAATCTTTTAGGATATAAATCATGACTTACATCTATCTTTTTATCCATAACTAAAGCCATTTCCCACAAAGTTCTATCTGTACAAAATTTATGAGGATAAGATTCTTTTTCTACACCATGCATAGATGTAAAACCAGCATGTAAAAACAATCTATTTTCGTCATCTAAATAATACATAGTCATATTATTAAAAAAGCTTANGTGATNTTGTTTTTCTTTAGGAGTAAAGCTCTCATAACTTTCTATAGTTTCTTTTCCNCCATGCATAAACCAAGCAGGATTAACATCATTATTATCTTTTAACCAATTTTCACACCAAACATCATGATTACCTTTTATAAAAATACAGTTTATTTTTTGAGATAGTTCCATTAAAAATTGAACAACTTGAGCAGACTCACTCCAACCATCTACATAATCGCCCATAAAAATTAAGGTATCTTCTTCTGTAATTTCAATTTGGTTTAATACTTGTATTAACGCTTTTAAACCTCCATGAATATCACCAATTGCAAAAGTTCTCATGATAAAAATTTTGAGCTAAATTATAATTTTTAACTCTTTGTATAACTTTGTGTAGGTTAATTTATGATTAAAAATACTGTCCTATACCAAAAACTAATCCTCCTTTAGAATTTCCTTTAGTGTTAAGTACACTAAACCCATAATCAATTCTAAATGTTGCATTGTATATTTTTTTACTAATGAATCGTAATCCAAAACCAGAATAGATTCTAATGTTTTCTTCTTTTATAAAGTCATTTAAACTACCTCCAGGATTTCTCCAAGAACCAATATCTGAGAATATATTTGTTTGTATGGCTAACCAATCTTTATCATATATTGTATATCTGTATTCTGAGTTTAATACAATGCTTCCTGTACCTCTATCTACTAAAATGCCAACACCTCTTAAATTTACATTATTATCTAAAGCAAAAGGTGCAAAGGGTGTATCTTCATTAGAAGATAAACCCACTCTTAACCTATTTGCCCAATTNCCTTTTTCTCCTATTCTTTTATAGTATAAAAAGTCGTTCCAAAAAATGTAAAAATCGTTCTGAAAATCGTTTTCTGTTAACACATATTGTGCATATAAAATACTTTTAAACCCATTTACATATTGATAATAATAATCTAAACTATCATAAGTATAAACTAATTTTAAAAGCGCTTTATTTAGACTTAAGTTTTGAGGAATTGAGGTTGATATTGCTCCTGATAAATACTGATATTTTTCTTTAAATAAATTGACTCCAAAATCTATTCTATTCTTTAAATTGATTTGATGTAAGGCTAACAACTCAAAAGAAATATTATTGTATACATAATTAGCAGATTGATTACCAAAATACAAAGGCTCTTCACTTTTCCAATTTTGGTGATTTACAGCCAAACCCCATTTCTTAGAAAACAAATTGGGTGCTCTAAAATTTACAGCATAGGTATCAAAGCCATTAAATTGATAAAAGCCACCTAAGGTGATATTTCTTCCTAAAAAATTATATTCATACAACCCTAACTTGTAGGAAAACACATTATTAGTTGTTGTCCATAAATTAATTTCTGGCAATAAAGTTGCATTCTCTTCTATCTGAATTGAAACATTGTATAAATTATCATGTAAAAAGAAAACCTGATAATAAGCATGAGCAATTGCAGGTAATCTTTTCAACAGAGTAATATCTTTTTCTAAAATAGAAGAATCTAAAACAGCGTCTTTTTTAGAGTAAAGTAAGTTTTTTATAAAAGTAGTTTTCATCTTTTTTACTCCTACTATTTTTACATCTAAAATTTTATTTTGTTGACTATGTATATTTAATAGNCAAAAGAAAAAAAAGAGAAAAGACGCTACTTTTATTTTCAATGAAATTTTACATTTTAAACGTCATTATTGGTAAGGCTNCATGATTCGTTACATCTTCTGCAACACTACCTGAGAATATGTGAGACAAACCTTTTCTACCATGAGTAATTACAGTTATCAAATCTGCTCCTATTGAATTAGAAAAGCTTAAAATACCATCTTCAATAGACCTGTCACAGATAAAATTAGTACTAATCATTCTATCAGTGTTACCTTCTACTTTCATATAAAAGTCATTAGCCATTTGCTGCATTTCTACTGTGCTTTTAAAATTCTCATTAGGTAAGTTTACATAAATAACATGTTTAACAGCATTAAAAATATCTAAAGTTTTTAAAACATTTTTAAAAGCATCTACACTTTCTTCAGAGAAGTCTGTAGCAACAACAGCATCTTTAAAATCTACATTTGGTAAATTATTTTTTACTACTAAAACAGGCAAATTAGCATATCTTACTACTTTTTCTGTATTAGATCCAACAAAAAATTCTTTAAGACCAGTTGCTCCATGAGAACCCATTACAATTAAATCTGCGTTTACTTCTGATGCAATACTATCTACCTCACTAAAAACTTTGTAATGTTTTATTAAAGGCACTACCTCTACATCTTTTAAGTAATCTTTTTTTAAGAATTCTTTAAATCTCTTTTCTGCTAATTTTAAATAAAATGCAGTTCTTTCATGCTGATAACTAACACTTTCGTTTATAGAAACATCTTGAATATCTAACATATGTAAAGGATACAGAGCAAGGTTGTGTTTTTTAGTTAACATTGCAGCAACTTGCAAAGCATTTTCAGAATTTTCAGAAAAATCTACGGGTACAATAATTTTTTTCATGATTTATATAGTTTGATAATATATCAAAAATAGCTTCAATAAAATTTTAAAAATAGAACTTTTATCATGTTTTAAAATTTAATTTAAGCCATACAATTTAGTTAAAAGGGCTTCTGCTGGTTTGTTTTGAGGCGTAAATCTGTTATTATTTTTTCCTCCAACATTATCGTGTTTATGAAACCATTTCCAAATAAATCCTCCTGCAAACCAATCTTCTTTCCAAAATTGATTATGTATAGCTTGAATTCCATTTACTTGTGCTTCTAAATTTATATCACCTTCAACTCTGTTAGAATCCCAAGGTTTTTGTCCAGTAAAATGTACACTTCTATATCCATATTCTGTAAATAGGATTGGCTTTTTAAATTTTTGCTGAATAGATTTTATTTGCTCTTTGTGTGCTGCCCAACCTAACTCTAAATCTTTTACAGATGGAGATTTTTTACCACTTAGAGNAAAATAGGCATCAACACCAATAAAATCTAATTCACTCCAAAAAGAAACTCTTTTAAACTCATCCCAATTAGAGGCATAGGTTAATTTCCCTTTATATATTTTTCTAATTTTTTGTATAAGTGTAAACCAATATTTTGGTCTATTTAAAACAAATTTTTCTAATTCTGTACCTATACAAAACAATTCTGCATTGATTTCTTGAGCTGCCTCTGCATATGTTAATATAAATGAAGTGTAAGAATCTTCTAAGGTCTTCCAATTTTCTTCAGAATTCATTTTTATATTTCCTGTAAACTCACCTCTCCAAACCCATATTTGAGGCTTAACCATTATTTTTACATTATGTTTTTTAAATGCTTTTGC
>JGI26079J46598_1000104_pt1 | contig 31792 bp, 2 predicted proteins | sample SaaInl59LU_5_DNA_FD_46598 | JGI IMG/M metagenome (IMG submission 46598) | reverse complement strand
CAGTGGTTGATCATGGCGGAGGCGGCCAAGGATGGGTCGCAGGGTGTCTTCGCGGCGGTAGCATCCGACCTGCCGGGCGAGGAGAAGGTGGCTGATGAGGCCTCAGTCAAGCCGACAGATCCGGACACCCGTGACGCCAAGATATCCCCGACCTGGAGGCAACGGTTCCAGGACTTTTTCACGAAGTACTCCGAGACGCTGCGGAAAGCACTGCCGGAGGCGTCCAAGCTGCGGCGCACCACTGAGGACATGGCGAGGATCACCCGCAAAGCCGACGCGGAGGGGGGACCACCGTGCAGAAGGCCATACAGGATGTCGGTGGAAGAGCTGCGACAGCTACGTGAGCGCGTGGAGCAGCTGATGGAGAAAGGGTACATTCGACCCTCCTGCAGCCCATACGCAGCCCCCTGTTTGATGGTGCCAAAGCCAGGGGACCCCAAAACTCTACGGCTGGTGGTGGATTACCGCCAACTGAACCAGCAAACGGTTCGGGATCGGTATCCACTGCCGGACATTCAGCTCATGTTCGATGAAATGCAGGGGGCGACATTCTTCTCCTCCTTCGATGCTGTAGACGGGTTCTGGCAAGTCCCAATGGCCGAGGAGGATGTGGAGAAGACGGCGTTCACCACGCAGATGGGTGCGTATGAGTGGTTAGTGATGCCACAGGGACTGCAGAACTCCCCCTCCCAGTACCAGCGACGCATGCAGAGGGCACTGGGACACCTCCCCTTCGTGCGTATCTTCATCGACGACGTGGTTGTCTTTACTAAGGGCAATGACATCGAGGCGCACTACAATCACGTGAAGCAGTTTCTGGATACCTGTCAGGAAGCTGGTGTGTACCTTAAGGACTCCAAGGCACAGATGTGTAAGGAGTCCCTGCGGTTCCTTGGCCATACCCTGTCGGCCAAGGGTTGCCAACCACAGCATGACAAAGTGGCAGCGATCAAGGACTGGCCACGGCTGGAGACGGTGACGCAGGTCCGGCAGTTTCTTGGATTGGCGGGGTACTACCGCCGTTTTGTGCACTGCTTCTCCGAGATCGCCCAGCCCCTCACCTCCCTCACCAAGACGGATGTGCCGTGGGAATGGGGAGAACAGCAGCAGTGGGCTTTCGAGGAGCTGAAGACAGCACTTTCTTCTGCCCCAGTACTGGCCCTCCCGGACATAAAGAAGGCGGCGGATGGCACTGCCCCCTTCTTGGTGCAGACAGACGCCAGTGGTGTAGCACTGGGAGGAGTGTTAATGCAGGACACTGGGGAGGGACTCAAAGTCATTGCCTACGAGAGTCGCCAGTTCTCCGCAGCGGAGCAGAACTACCACACGGGTGAGCGGGAGCTCTGCGCGCTGCACCACTGCACCACGGTGACGTGGAGGCATTACCTGATCTTCTCCGAGTTTGGTCTGCAAGGTGATCACCGACCCCTGGAATGGCTGATGTCACCTGGAAGGGAGCTCAGCAGGCGCCAAGCGCGGTGGTACATGGACTTGGTGGAAGTAGGTGTTCCCCGCATGGAGTACGTTAAGGGTGCCCTCCTACTGGTCCCTGACGCCCTCTCCCGGAGAGCAGACTATGCTGTGAAGACCCCGCGTGATGGGCTGAAGGAGGCTGGAGTGGTGGATGTGAAGACTGACCTCCCGAAGGACCCACTATCTGTACTAGACGCCAAGGACCTGTTCGAGGACAGCCCACCAGCTGCTAGACCCCAGTGGCTCGCGGCCATTGAGGCGTGGGTAGATGGTGCAGAGACCCTCCAGAGAGCAGAGCGGGCCATCGAGAACTACTCTCTTTCTTCAAGTGAGGAACCAGACTCAACCTTGGCAGCGGGTGTGACAGTGCGCCGCAGCGCCCGGTTGCAAGAGCAGCCGGAGGTGTCCACTGTAGGCCCAGAGCCGAGAGCGTCTCACCATCCAGAGGATGCCCGGTCGCAGCCGCGACAGGAGGCACCAGCGCTGGCGAAGCGGGGCCCAGGGAGACCCCGGAAGCACCCCGCCCAACAACAGGAGGCACCAGCGCTGAAGACTCAGCAACAGGAGGCCCGGTCGCAGCTGCGGCAGGAGGCACCGACGCTGAAGTTGCAGCGATCAGCAGATCGCCAGGGTTGGAAGGTGAGAGATGAGGTGTACCAGCGGTTGCAGACCCTCTATGGGAAGTTCGACATCGACGTGAACTGGGGGACCATGGACGACTCAGACACGCAGTGGAGAGGGAAGCACGTGTGGTGTACGCCCCCCTACTCCTCCAGCGACACCGCTGTGGTGGAGGCCATGCTGCAGAAGTACGTGCAGGAATGGCGTGAGGACCCCTCTAGTACATCCGCTGTCTTCCTTTTGCCGGACATTCAGAACCGCTTACCGCAGTGGAGGAAGCTATTCAGAATGGCGGGCATGCGGATAGAGGAGGTTATCCCCACACACGACGCACATGGTGGGGCTACTCAGCTTTTTGAGGACTCGGATGGCATCTTGCAGGATCTTCCCTGGCCAGTCTTGGTGGTGTATGCACCTCCTACCCGGCAGAGTGTGCAACGTGTGCGACACCCGCGGGTGGCACCCCCTGTAGTGAAGCTTGGCAAGGCTGCAAAGGTGAGGGACTCAGGCAAGCTGACCAGCGACGCCAAATTTCTGTCTGCCTTGCGAGACGAATATTGCAGGGATGGACCGCTGAAAGACCTTCGACAGCAAGTCCAATCATCCCCGCATCAGGCTACCCGGGACTTCCGCATCATTGGCGAGGTGCTGTGGAGAGTGGCTGCGGGACGCTACCAGCTGGTGCTGGGGGAGGACTCGCCCCTCCGTGAGGTTATCTTCCGGGAGGCCCATGACTCACTCGCAGCGGGGCACACTGGACGTGAGAAGACGCTGGAGAGGGTGCTGAGGCGGTTCTGGTGGAAGAATGCCTCTGAGGACGTGGCTGGATGGGTAGCTTCATGCCCCACGTGTCAGTCGGTTCGACCCAGGACAGGCTTTCCCGATGGATTACTTAATCCGCATGCAATCCCAGAGAGGAATTGGCAGGTAGTGAGCGTGGACTTTGTCACAGGTCTCCCGAGGACAGCACAAGGGAATGATGCTTTTGCCACGTTTACCTGCAAACTGAGCAAGATGATTCATGTAGTTCCCATGAATTTTGGGGATAGCTCAGCGCAAACTGTGGCGCGCATCTACTTCGACGTGATCTGGAGGCAGCACGGAGCGCCGATGAAAATTGTCTGCGACAGGGATCCCAGGTTCCAGGATGCCTTCTGGAAGGAGCTCATGAGATTGATGGGGGTTCGGGTTGCCTCCACGACGCCGTATAACCCTCGCTCGGATGGGCAGGCGGAGCACACCAACAGGGTTGTGGAAGACATGTTGAGATCATTTGTTGATGTCAACCCAGGGGACTGGGACCTCTTTGCCACCAATGTCGAGTTCGCGGTGAATGACTCCCGAAGTGATGTCACAGGTTTCACCCCGTTTGAGCTCTGCTACGGGGTTTCGCCAATGTCTCAGCTGGACCTCTTCTTGGAGGCAGCTGTGCAGCCTGGCTCGGCACAACGAACTGGGGGGGCAGGAACAGCCCTCGAGATGGCTTCTCGTTTTTCGTCGCAGCTGCGGGACGCACGGAGCAGGCTGGAGCTGGCGCAGCAGAGGCAGCGAGCCCAATTCGACCAGCGGCATGTACATCGGGAGTACGCGGTGGGTGACATGGTGTGGATTGAGGCACGGCACTTGACGGAGAGCTTGATGGACAGGAAGATGTGCAGGAAGCTCACCAAACGCTGGCACGGTCCGGTCCCAGTGGTGGAATGCTTCTACAGCGATCTGCAGGCCGAACTCCCCGAGGCGGACCGTGGTGCGCCCGTGGCATATCGCCTTGCACTGCCTCCGCACTGGCGCATTCACGATGTCTTCGCGCAGCACCGGCTGAAGCCCCACGTGCAGGGCTCGGAGTCTTTCGCTTCGAGACAACGCGTCCCTAAGCCAGAAGCAGTGATAGTGGATGGTCAGGCGGAGGCACAAGTGGAGAAGATCCTGGCGCATCGTGTGCGGTCACTGCGAGGGGAGCAGATTGAAGAGTGGAAGGTGCGTTGGACCGGCTACTCAGACGCGCATGATCAGTGGCGTACACGGGAGAAGATGAACCGCGGTGGAGAGAACCAGCAACTTAAGGAGTTTGAGGCAGCTAGACTGGATGCTCAAGTCAGAACGAGGGACGCGGCGGTACAGCGTCGATCGTACCAGCACAACGCCACCACCATAATGTATCTGGGAGCCACTTTTGCAGAGCTGCTGGAGCACCCCTGTGATGCTCCCGAAGCCCACTCACCGGAAGACGGGTGCCTACCCTGGGAGCATGTGGAGGTACTAGATGATGGTGAGCATGCCAGAGTAACTGTGGTGGATGTGGATGCACACCGATCAGCTAGAATACTTGTGATGTTCAGTGGGACTGGTTCGGTGGAGAGAGAGTTTGTGCGTTGCTATCCCACAGCGTCCGTAGTCACCTTAGATCACGACCCAGTGTGGCAGCCCACACACATTGCAGCAGTGGAGGATTGGGACCCCGGACAGTACGGACCTGGATTTTTCGATGTGGTGTGGGCCAGTCCACCATGCACTCAGTACAGTCAAGCACGCACCACGGGAGGACCCCCAGATCTGGTGTCGGCAGACGCGTGCGTGCAACGCACGCTGGACATCATCGAGTACCTGAAGCCTAAACACTGGTTTCTGGAAAACCCTACAGGACGTTACCCAAACGCCCTGCGACTGCGACCGGTAGTCAGTGAATTACCTCCACCCCTGTTTTGCACTTACTGCAAGTATGGCGAGCACTATCGGAAGCCAACTTGCATTTGGACAGACTCGCCACCACCGCAGCCATTGCTAGAGTGCACATCAGATAACCCCTGCGCGTGTAAGTGGGCCACTGGCGGACATCCTGAGACCGCCCAAATGGGACCTCACCCGTCACAGCCAGGCGCGGGTAAATCACAAGCAGTGTATCCCATACCGGGTCCCCTGCTCTACCATCTGTTTCACCATCTGAAGTTCAGCGAGTGGAGTGAGATCGACATGGAGGCACATCCTGGGGAAAACTTGCCGCTCGAGTAAAACAGGTGGACAGTGCCCGGCCGCGACAGTGGCAGGAGGCGCAATCAACGGCCCGCGACATCGAAGTGGCCACGCAGATGATCCCTGTTCAATTGAAAAGGGCACGGACCCAAGAACCGAACAGGCGCCGACCTAAGGACCGAGCCTTGTCAGTTCATGCCTAGTGCCCATGCTGATCCTTGTGCAATAGCTGATTCCACTGCCGATACAATTGTGAAGTGGGTGCATCAGGGGATAGCCACCCCTTAAGGGGGGGAGAGTTGTACCCGGAGGTACATACGAAACGAGAGAGATCCGTGTATCGAACCGTATCGAGGGAATCGTAACTGTGTCATCGGGACGTTGGGGAAATGGCACAGTATGACCGAAATGCTAGATCGAGATTGTTCACGTTCGGTTAGGGAAGATCCCGTAGGCCGAACGTCTACTTATTCAGGAACGGTTGTAAGAGACGGCATTATTGAAAAGACAAGAAATAGCAACAACCTAGTCAACGAACAGAAATGTCGGTATACAGTACCTAGTGATATATTGAAAGTTTGACAGTATACATATGTGTATTACAAGTGTATTCGAAGCTACCGGAGTGCCCGGTTCAACTTGGTATCAGTGTGGTTTCGGTTGCGACTTGCGGGCGTTTTGGGGCGCGTTTGCGCTTTAAACACTGCGTATTGCTTTCAGGGCGCTACGGACCACGGGCGGAGACGTTTGATATACCGTTTTGTGCGCTTTATGAATGGCTTTTGGATCCTTGGAACGGCGACTTGCTGCGATATGGCCTACCTACGCGATATTGGGCTCTTTTGGGGCCAGCGCTAAGGGCAAAAACGGCTTATTTTCGGCCTTGTGCAGCTTATAGCGGGAGTTTGGGGCGGAAGTAACGTGTTTCCAGCGGTGTACATAAGCTTTGGATCGGCCCGAAGGGATCCCGCACCTCATATACGGCTTTGGTGCAACTTTTGTGCGCGGATGTCTACATCATCTTTCGTTTTTGAGATTTTTTTCGGCTTCTGAGACTTTTTCCGACTTTTGACGGTTTTTTCGACTTTATTTCGAGTTATGCCGCCGGAGGCTATGCGGAATTTTTCGGAAAACGTATAAACTGAAAATGTTCTACCTTGCAGCCTCAAGGTGCACCTTGGGGCCCTTAAACCCTAACTACAGCTCATATTTAGGGTTATTTGGGGGGGGGGCGAGATAGTACTTCGCCTTCATTATTCCGTGACTTCGACTTGTTGGACGACAGCATCGCTCAGCCACCTTCCACACGCACGACCATGGACCGCCACCTTCACACCCTCCACGCCTCAGCCAGAGCCCACAGCAGTGCCCACACGGGTGCACCCTTCCCTGCGGGCCCAAATATACCGGAGGGGCAGCTGGAGGCCTTGGGTATGCCTCCCACCTCACCAGAGTACATCGTCCATCAGCGAGTGCAGAGGGAGGCGTACGGCAGCGTAGACCCATATGCCACAACCCAGCCACGGCTCTCTGCCTACCCTGCTGCCCTACACCGGCCCTCTCCCCAGCCTTTTCCCCGAGGCGCGTACGCAACGCCCTCGCCTTATGGGCCACCCTATCCCCAGGTGCAGTCGATGCCGTTGCAGGGAGCGGTTCACCCTATGTTGCTCCGGGGGGGACACTCCTCGGTCGCGGAAGCAGACCAAACAGCGAGGAACTGGTACCTCTTAAGGATAGAGGAGGAGAGGCAAGCACGGGCACGGGCGTTGCACTCGACGGAGTTCACACTAACTCCCTTCCCCTCAGTGTGGTCCAATGAGCAGCAGCGGGTAGCAATGCTGCGAGACTCCACCTCGCTGGCTCATCAGCCCGGGGCAGATGAACACGCGTTGGGTTCTGACAGTCTTGCCGCAGGGACAGGGGGGGGACTCGATCCAATTCAGCCTCACCAGCCTTCTGTGCCTCAGACCTCGGACATTACCAAAGGGCTGGAAGTGTATCATGCCCATGGTTCCGAGGGGGGAGACCACGCAGGGCAGGGGGCGGGCACATCAGCAGCACCACCAGCAGTGGCGAGGGAGGGCACCCCAGCAGCCCAAGAGGAGGGGGGGGAGTCAGATTGCTCGACAACTTCCTCGACAAGAACTCAGTCAGCCAGACGGAGGCAGGGCCGGAGAAAACTGCATGCGGAAAGGCGTGCTGAAGGGTCATTGCTACGGTCTGAGCCAAGCGTGGTTCATGGCGGGGCCTTGGCGGGGCGTGCGGTGGCAGAAGATGCAGAAGATGTGCAACGACGCAGGGGTGAAGTTGCTGAGATTGTGGAAGCGGCCATAGCCGCTGATCGAGAGCGGATGTCAGAGGAGGATCGCCAACTGCATGCAGACGCGCGGCTGGTAAGGGAGGCTCAGGCTGTCGCGTACAAGGCCGAGCTTATGGTACTTTCAGGTCGGCTGAAGGAAGCTGAGACTGAGTTGTCGGTTCTGCGACCCCAGCTCACTGCCGCCCCACAGTCGCATGCAGGGGATGCAAGGATAGGGGTGGGATCCAGCCCAGGTCCAGTGTCACTCGCAGGTACAGGGACGCTGCCAGGGGGTCAGGGTGTGGAATGGCGCAGTGCGGCTGTTGACACCGACTCGCGCTCGCGGTATGTTGCCCCGGGCCTTCGCCAACAGATTCCACCCACACAGCCACCTGCAGCTCTATCTACCCTGACACCTGCAGCCTCACCAAACCAGCAGTCACAGCCGGTTCATCCCCCTCCACCAAATCAGCAGCCACTTCTTCCCCCTCCACCCGCGCAACAGCCAGCGGTCCCGTCCGCTCCATCACAGGCCCAGCCAGGGACATCAGCGAGGCATCCAGAGCCAGGGGGAACAGGCCGCCCACCGGTACAGGTCCTCGTGGCCACAGTGGAGGGTCACTCGCTTTGGGTGGTGCCGGATGTTGCACCTGCCGGCACCCCCGTGGTAGCCCATCTCCCATACGCCTATCATGACGAGGGTCTCATGCAAGCTGCACTTAGGGCGCTGACCATCATAGGGCTTGACCCTGAGTCACTCGCGGCTGCACATGGGTGTTTCCCTCAGCTGAGGCCACTGGCATCTCCCCAAGTCCCCACTTATGTCCTTTTAATGAATAAGGGCGTGGCCGAAACAGCGCTGCGTGCGGCTGCAAGTCAGGGCAGGGCACGGGTTACAGTGGATTGGAGGATGGTTCCCTATGTGTCGGTAGCAGATGCATTCCCCGAGTCAGTGTCTGCAGCGTATCACTTCCCGGGATTGCAGGCGTGGGCAGAAGCTAGCATGGCACCTTGGTTTATAGAGGCGAGAAGCGCCCTCGGTCAGGTCGTGACATCCTCCCACCATCGTCCGTCACTATTCCCCACAGCGGTTGCACAGCGGCAAGTAACCACGATTCCTCCCTCGTCAGTGCACGCTCCACCATTTGTCCCCACACTGCCGAGTCCAGGGGTTATCGCGGAGCCCGAGAACCCAGCAGCCATGTACACCCCTGACTCTAGGGCGGTGTATAACGAGGACAAGGCCCTGCAGTCCCTCTCCAAAATGATCACCTACGACCTCCCTGCCTTCATGGAACCGGGGAATAAAGTAGCACCTTTAGATGCACTGGAGTCATTTTCCGGATCTCTGTTGAGGTTCTTCGAGCACCATGAAGTGGCGAGGGCATTATCGGAGCCGAGTTGCAGGCCTGCTGGAGGCACGCAGACCTCCATTCCCAAACTGCTGTGGGATGTTGCACATACCCGACTTGAAGTTGCTCAACGGCGATACCTCACAGAGATGGCACCGGGGGGGGCTGGCGGCAGCGCGTGGTTGGAACGCTACACATCGGTGGCTCGGTTTGTCGGTGACTTAGCCCTTTCTGTGGGGCTCACCCAAGCACAGCTTTGCGAGCTGAAACCCGAACTCATCCGTGACAGGCAGGGGTCGGAGAGTGCTTGGAGCTACCACCTCCGACTGGACTCTCGCTTCCGCACGGTGAATTTCTTGAGCATGGTGTGTGATGGGTGTGGGTCACTCACAAAGGAGGAGCTGTTGCAGCAATACTTTAATGGTTTGCGGCGTAAGGAGGAAGTGCGGGCGAAGCTGGACAACATCGGCCTCTCTTTGGCCCGGCCGCAGGAGTGGGAAGACAAGCAGAAGCAGAGGGGAGCGTCCGACCACTCAGCCATCCTTCAGGTCAGGACGGTTGCAACTGATGTGGAAGCATACCACGACCGCCAGGAGGCTGCCCTCGCCGCCAACATTACGCAGCGAGTACAAGCTGAGCTGCGGCTTCGGCAACAACCAGCGACACCCCGCACATTCTCCAGGTTTCAGCCGCGGGCGCAAGCTACACCAGCAGTGGCCGACAGGTCGGCGGGGCAGGTTGCTGCAGTCGCACCACCCCCCCGAAGCTCGCCAGCAACATCCGGGGCGGCAGGCTCGTCACGCCGTTCTCCTAGGAAGAGGGATTGCTACGCGTGTGGCAGCGACCAGCATCTGGTGGGTAGCTGCAATGATCCGGCGAAGTTGAAGGTGTGGTTGGAGAACAGGGCAATTTACTTGGCAGGAAAGGCACAGGCAGCGGTGTGCTTGGCGGCATTGGCGGGAGACATTGAAGAGGATCAACTTGAGCCCAGCGAAAGGAATGTGTATGACGAGCTGGCGGAGCTGGAGAACATGGCACCGGGGTCTTGTCATCTGTTCGCCGCTGAGATGGGTGAGGCGGATCTTTTTCGGGTAGGGGGGCAGGAGCATGCCCCCGAGCAGGAACAGTGAATGCGCCTACGGGCGCGGATTGCCCCCCCATAGATGGAGGGGGGGTGTTGGGACAGACAGGAGGGGTGAGTCAAGCCCGGCTGCCTCAGCAGCAGGAGGCATGGGTGCCACCGTGGGCGGACATACATACAGACCTCGGGGAGGAGATTGCCACCATCCTTGAGTCTCTGGCGTACCAGAAGCGACTGAGGAGGCAGCGATCGCCCACGCGGCCCCGCCCTTCAAATGTGGCCTTCACTGGTAGAAGACCCACACACTGGCTATCCAGTGCCAGTGAGAATGTAGCAATGGCCCCGAAGCCACAGCCACTGCCTGCACGAGGATGGCGTCGAGCACACCAGGACCATACTGTGGTAACTAGGCCCCCACCTCGGGCCACAGACTACAGAGACTTGCGCCTGCCCGCGCCTGGGTCGTCAGATGTGTACCAGGATTCCCTGGAGGACCAGCGGCGGCGGTTAGAATTCTGGAAATGGAGACGGGTACCTGGGCTGCTATCGCCTGTCGCCATGATGAAGAAGCTGAAGAAGCAGCTACGGAAGTCCCCCGAGGCAGCATGTAAGTTGCTCGAGCAAAACCAGCGATTTGCCACGCGGCGTTCCGCAACGTCTCCTGCCTTGCATGGGCAGCGGAGAGCCGGGCTGAGCTCGATGATTAGAGACCGCCTGCAGGAGGGCATGCAGGAGGGGAATGGCAGCGGGGACGCGCGGACTCAAATGTTGTGCTCTGCATGGAGGGAGCTGTCCCCGGCTGAGAAACTGCATGCAGCCAGCAGTGAGTATGGCCCGAAGGCAGTGAAGCAGCATCCGCAGGCATGGCGGGCACTGGGGATCAGGCGCCTTAGAAAACGCAGGAAGGCTGCGGCATTGGTGATCCAGAGGCAGTACCGCCTCTGTCGCAGTAGGCGGGCTCAGCAGCAGCAGGACTCAGCCCTCGTCACTCACCCCTTAGAACCCTCGGACTCCTCTCCGGTTAGGCAGATACGTCGCCGCGGGGCTATGGCTTGGCGGGCAGTGACTAGCATGTTTCATCGAGGGCAGCGGAAGGTCCACTTTGGAACCCTTTCCGCCTTGCAGGCTGGTGCTGGAGATGCCATGGAGACCGAGGGGGAGATGTCTACCACTCCAGAGATGGAGATCCAGTGCAGCCAGTATCGTGCGCAGCAGCAGGCTGAATCACGGGGCATGAATTCGGAGACTGCGGCTGCTATCGAGCGGGCGGAGCAAGCCAACGCAACAGCGGAGGTGCACTCTGCTGTCCCCGAATCATGCTCTCCGGGGGACACGCCGCCCAGTGACGCCGACAGTCCGGTGGCCTCCCCTTCCCGGCCGTCGAGGAGTGGGCGCAAACGCTCGAGACCGCCTCGCTCAGTGCGTGCGGCAGAGTCCCGGAGAATGCAAGAACTTTGTCTCCAAGCGTATGGGGGTCATCAGCAACACCGTGAGGAAAGCTGCTGTGACACTCCGGTGGAGGCCTCCTATACACACCCACCTCTAGCGCCGGCACCGGAGGTATGCTCAGACACTCCCGGCCAGCATCTGTACGCCCGGTCGCAACAGCGGCAGGTGGCACACACAGATGTTACTGAGGGGGTGCATGGCCCGACGCAAGGGATTGGTCTCATTGACACCATCAGCCAGCAGGGGGATGCCCGGTCACGGCAACGACAGGAGGCACCGGCAAGTGCTGCTGAAGGGGTGCATACCCCGGCGCTGGAGATATACGCCGTTGACACCACCAACCAGCAGGGTGATGCCCGGTCGCAGCAACGACAGGAGGCACCAGCGAGAGTGATCGAGGAGACCTGGACCCCAGAAGGGCGGCGCAGGGTTATCATGCAACACCCGCTGTCCTTCCCCGTCTCATCGGACGACAGTTTAAACTTCACGCAGCGCATGGCGCGGGCTGGGTCGCGGCAAATATCTCCCACATGCCTGACCTCGGAGGAGATGACCGATGTGCTGAACATTGCAGCAGTTCGAGCAGTTAGGTGGAGTCCAAAATCTGCACGCCCCACCTCAGAGGAGATCCTTGTTACTGGATCTAACGCCACTGACGGAGATGCCACCAGCAACAGCGCGGGGAACAGCGACTCCACCCATGTGAGCGCCACTGACATTGCCACCACCGGCACCACCCATGTCAGCGTTACTGAGAATGATGCCACCGGCGACAGCGCCTGGGACAGCGACTCCACCCATGTAAGTGCCACTGATACTGCCGACACCAGCACCACCCATGTCAGCGTCACTGACGGTGATGCCACCAGCAACAGCGTCGGGGACAGCGACTCCATCCACGTGAGTATCACTGACACTGCCGCCACCAGCACCACCCATGTCAGCGCCACTGACGATGATGCCACCGGCGACAGCACTGGGGACAGCGACTCTGCCCATATTAGTGCCACTGATGCTGACGCCAGCACCACCCATGTCAGCGCCACTGACGGTGATGCCACCAGCGATGCCAGTATAGACAGTAGTGCCATACATGTCAGCGCCACCGATGTCGACGGTGAAGACACCCCTGTCAGTGCGGTAGACCACGCCGCGGGTGGGCAAGGGGAACACGTTGCCAGCATATGTGCATTGAAGTCGCACGCCTTGCCGGAGGACCGTCACTGCAAGCACATCCGAAAAGATGGGACCATTAAGTGGCGGTACGCGGCGCGTTCCCGTCTCGCCAGTACTCTGGCTGCGGTAAGGGATGAGGATGGACCCTTGTTGTTAGTGTTCTACGCGTACCTGCGTGGCCACATGATCAAGGTGCTGGTCGACTCCGGCGCATCCGACAACTTTGTGTCTGAGGAGTGTGCCAAACGGTGCAACCTTACCATTCGCAAAGGTGCACCAATGCAAGTGACTCTGGCAGATGGGTCTGTGAAGACTACTGGCGAGGTGGCGCACTCAAAGTTCAAGGCTCACACGACGAAGGGTGTTGACTACTGCGAGAACAACATGATGCTCCGGGTGTTACCGCTGGGTATTCAGGTGGATGTGGTCTTGGGCGGCAGATGGCTCCGCAGCCTGTCTCCAGTGACCCTGGACTACGCCGATAATGGGTCAGTGTCCTTCTCCACTAGGTCGAAGGGGGGGGGGAGTCAGCGTGTGACCCTGAGCGGCTGTAGCCCTGGCGTGGCGCAAGGCAAGGCCCAGGGTGCAGGACTCATAGAAGAGGTGTTCCTGACTGCGGCGCAATTGAAGAAACACCTGGTTCATGCAGAGACCCGGCGTCAGGCGGGAGATATGGAGGCGCAGCCGCAGTGGTTGATCATGGCGGAGGCGGCCAAGGATGGGTCGCAGGGTGTCTTCGCGGCGGTAGCATCCGACCTGCCGGGCGAGGAGAAGGTGGCTGATGAGGCCTCAGTCAAGCCGACAGATCCGGACACCCGTGACGCCAAGATATCCCCGACCTGGAGGCAACGGTTCCAGGACTTTTTCACGAAGTACTCCGAGACGCTGCGGAAAGCACTGCCGGAGGCGTCCAAGCTGCGGCGCACCACTGAGGACATGGCGAGGATCACCCGCAAAGCCGACGCGGAGGGGGGACCACCGTGCAGAAGGCCATACAGGATGTCGGTGGAAGAGCTGCGACAGCTACGTGAGCGCGTGGAGCAGCTGATGGAGAAAGGGTACATTCGACCCTCCTGCAGCCCATACGCAGCCCCCTGTTTGATGGTGCCAAAGCCAGGGGACCCCAAAACTCTACGGCTGGTGGTGGATTACCGCCAACTGAACCAGCAAACGGTTCGGGATCGGTATCCACTGCCGGACATTCAGCTCATGTTCGATGAAATGCAGGGGGCGACATTCTTCTCCTCCTTCGATGCTGTAGACGGGTTCTGGCAAGTCCCAATGGCCGAGGAGGATGTGGAGAAGACGGCGTTCACCACGCAGATGGGTGCGTATGAGTGGTTAGTGATGCCACAGGGACTGCAGAACTCCCCCTCCCAGTACCAGCGACGCATGCAGAGGGCACTGGGACACCTCCCCTTCGTGCGTATCTTCATCGACGACGTGGTTGTCTTTACTAAGGGCAATGACATCGAGGCGCACTACAATCACGTGAAGCAGTTTCTGGATACCTGTCAGGAAGCTGGTGTGTACCTTAAGGACTCCAAGGCACAGATGTGTAAGGAGTCCCTGCGGTTCCTTGGCCATACCCTGTCGGCCAAGGGTTGCCAACCACAGCATGACAAAGTGGCAGCGATCAAGGACTGGCCACGGCTGGAGACGGTGACGCAGGTCCGGCAGTTTCTTGGATTGGCGGGGTACTACCGCCGTTTTGTGCACTGCTTCTCCGAGATCGCCCAGCCCCTCACCTCCCTCACCAAGACGGATGTGCCGTGGGAATGGGGAGAACAGCAGCAGTGGGCTTTCGAGGAGCTGAAGACAGCACTTTCTTCTGCCCCAGTACTGGCCCTCCCGGACATAAAGAAGGCGGCGGATGGCACTGCCCCCTTCTTGGTGCAGACAGACGCCAGTGGTGTAGCACTGGGAGGAGTGTTAATGCAGGACACTGGGGAGGGACTCAAAGTCATTGCCTACGAGAGTCGCCAGTTCTCCGCAGCGGAGCAGAACTACCACACGGGTGAGCGGGAGCTCTGCGCGCTGCACCACTGCACCACGGTGACNTGGAGGCATTACCTGATCTTCTCCGAGTTTGGTCTGCAAGGTGATCACCGACCCCTGGAATGGCTGATGTCACCTGGAAGGGAGCTCAGCAGGCGCCAAGCGCGGTGGTACATGGACTTGGTGGAAGTAGGTGTTCCCCGCATGGAGTACGTTAAGGGTGCCCTCCTACTGGTCCCTGACGCCCTCTCCCGGAGAGCAGACTATGCTGTGAAGACCCCGCGTGATGGGCTGAAGGAGGCTGGAGTGGTGGATGTGAAGACTGACCTCCCGAAGGACCCACTATCTGTACTAGACGCCAAGGACCTGTTCGAGGACAGCCCACCAGCTGCTAGACCCCAGTGGCTCGCGGCCATTGAGGCGTGGGTAGATGGTGCAGAGACCCTCCAGAGAGCAGAGCGGGCCATCGAGAACTACTCTCTTTCTTCAAGTGAGGAACCAGACTCAACCTTGGCAGCGGGTGTGACAGTGCGCCGCAGCGCCCGGTTGCAAGAGCAGCCGGAGGTGTCCACTGTAGGCCCAGAGCCGAGAGCGTCTCACCATCCAGAGGATGCCCGGTCGCAGCCGCGACAGGAGGCACCAGCGCTGGCGAAGCGGGGCCCAGGGAGACCCCGGAAGCACCCCGCCCAACAACAGGAGGCACCAGCGCTGAAGACTCAGCAACAGGAGGCCCGGTCGCAGCTGCGGCAGGAGGCACCGACGCTGAAGTTGCAGCGATCAGCAGATCGCCAGGGTTGGAAGGTGAGAGATGAGGTGTACCAGCGGTTGCAGACCCTCTATGGGAAGTTCGACATCGACGTGAACTGGGGGACCATGGACGACTCAGACACGCAGTGGAGAGGGAAGCACGTGTGGTGTACGCCCCCCTACTCCTCCAGCGACACCGCTGTGGTGGAGGCCATGCTGCAGAAGTANGTGCAGGAATGGCGTGAGGACCCCTCTAGTACATCNGCTGTCTTCCTTTTGCCGGACATTCAGAACCGCTTNCCGCAGTGGAGGAAGCTATTCAGAATGGCGGGCATGCGGATAGAGGAGGTTATCCCCACACACGACGCACATGGTGGGGCTACTCAGCTTTTTGAGGACTCGGATGGCATCTTGCAGGATCTTCCCTGGCCAGTCTTGGTGGTGTATGCACCTCCTACCCGGCAGAGTGTGCAACGTGTGCGACACCCGCGGGTGGCACCCCCTGTAGTGAAGCTTGGCAAGGCTGCAAAGGTGAGGGACTCAGGCAAGCTGACCAGCGACGCCAAATTTCTGTCTGCCTTGCGAGACGAATATTGCAGGGATGGACCGCTGAAAGACCTTCGACAGCAAGTCCAATCATCCCCGCATCAGGCTACCCGGGACTTCCGCATCATTGGCGAGGTGCTGTGGAGAGTGGCTGCGGGACGCTACCAGCTGGTGCTGGGGGAGGACTCGCCCCTCCGTGAGGTTATCTTCCGGGAGGCCCATGACTCACTCGCAGCGGGGCACACTGGACGTGAGAAGACGCTGGAGAGGGTGCTGAGGCGGTTCTGGTGGAAGAATGCCTCTGAGGACGTGGCTGGATGGGTAGCTTCATGCCCCACGTGTCAGTCGGTTCGACCCAGGACAGGCTTTCCCGATGGATTACTTAATCCGCATGCAATCCCAGAGAGGAATTGGCAGGTAGTGAGCGTGGACTTTGTCACAGGTCTCCCGAGGACAGCACAAGGGAATGATGCTTTTGCCACGTTTACCTGCAAACTGAGCAAGATGATTCATGTAGTNCCCATGAATTTTGGGGATAGCTCAGCGCAAACTGTGGCGCGCATCTACTTCGACGTGATCTGGAGGCAGCACGGAGCGCCGATGAANATTGTCTGCGACAGGGATCCCAGGTTCCAGGATGCCTTCTGGAANGAGCTCATGAGATTGATGGGGGTTCGGGTTGCCTCCACGACGCCGTATAACCCTCGCTCGGATGGGCAGGCGGAGCACACCAACAGGGTTGTGGAAGACATGTTGAGATCATTTGTTGATGTCAACCCAGGGGACTGGGACCTCTTTGCCACCAATGTCGAGTTCGCGGTGAATGACTCCCGAAGTGATGTCACAGGTTTCACCCCGTTTGAGCTCTGCTACGGGGTTTCGCCAATGTCNCAGCTGGACCTCTTCTTGGAGGCAGCTGTGCAGCCTGGCTCGGCACAACGAACTGGGGGGGCAGGAACAGCCCTCGAGATGGCTTCTCGTTTTTCGTCGCAGCTGCGGGACGCACGGAGCAGGCTGGAGCTGGCGCAGCAGAGGCAGCGAGCCCAATTCGACCAGCGGCATGTACATCGGGAGTACGCGGTGGGTGACATGGTGTGGATTGAGGCACGGCACTTGACGGAGAGCTTGATGGACAGGAAGATGTGCAGGAAGCTCACCAAACGCTGGCACGGTCCGGTCCCAGTGGTGGAATGCTTCTACAGCGATCTGCAGGCCGAACTCCCCGAGGCGGACCGTGGTGCGCCCGTGGCATATCGCCTTGCACTGCCTCCGCACTGGCGCATTCACGATGTCTTCGCGCAGCACCGGCTGAAGCCCCACGTGCAGGGCTCGGAGTCTTTCGCTTCGAGACAACGCGTCCCTAAGCCAGAAGCAGTGATAGTGGATGGTCAGGCGGAGGCACAAGTGGAGAAGATCCTGGCGCATCGTGTGCGGTCACTGCGAGGGGAGCAGATTGAAGAGTGGAAGGTGCGTTGGACCGGCTACTCAGACGCGCATGATCAGTGGCGTACACGGGAGAAGATGAACCGCGGTGGAGAGAACCAGCAACTTAAGGAGTTTGAGGCAGCTAGACTGGATGCTCAAGTCAGAACGAGGGACGCGGCGGTACAGCGTCGATCGTACCAGCACAACGCCACCACCATAATGTATCTGGGAGCCACTTTTGCAGAGCTGCTGGAGCACCCCTGTGATGCTCCCGAAGCCCACTCACCGGAAGACGGGTGCCTACCCTGGGAGCATGTGGAGGTACTAGATGATGGTGAGCATGCCAGAGTAACTGTGGTGGATGTGGATGCACACCGATCAGCTAGAATACTTGTGATGTTCAGTGGGACTGGTTCGGTGGAGAGAGAGTTTGTGCGTTGCTATCCCACAGCGTCCGTAGTCACCTTAGATCACGACCCAGTGTGGCAGCCCACACACATTGCAGCAGTGGAGGATTGGGACCCCGGACAGTACGGACCTGGATTTTTCGATGTGGTGTGGGCCAGTCCACCATGCACTCAGTACAGTCAAGCACGCACCACGGGAGGACCCCCAGATCTGGTGTCGGCAGACGCGTGCGTGCAACGCACGCTGGANATCATCGAGTACCTGAAGCCTAAACACTGGTTTCTGGAAAACCCTACAGGACGTTACCCAAACGCCCTGCGACTGCGACCGGTAGTCAGTGAATTACCTCCACCCCTGTTTTGCACTTACTGCAAGTATGGCGAGCACTATCGGAAGCCAACTTGCATTTGGACAGACTCGCCACCACCGCAGCCATTGCTAGAGTGCACATCAGATAACCCCTGCGCGTGTAAGTGGGCCACTGGCGGACATCCTGAGACCGCCCAAATGGGACCTCACCCGTCACAGCCAGGCGCGGGTAAATCACAAGCAGTGTATCCCATACCGGGTCCCCTGCTCTACCATCTGTTTCACCATCTGAAGTTCAGCGAGTGGAGTGAGATCGACATGGAGGCACATCCTGGGGAAAACTTGCCGCTCGAGTAAAACAGGTGGACAGTGCCCGGCCGCGACAGTGGCAGGAGGCGCAATCAACGGCCCGCGACATCGAAGTGGCCACGCAGATGATCCCTGTTCAATTGAAAAGGGCACGGACCCAAGAACCGAACAGGCGCCGACCTAAGGACCGAGCCTTGTCAGTTCATGCCTAGTGCCCATGCTGATCCTTGTGCAATAGCTGATTCCACTGCCGATACAATTGTGAAGTGGGTGCATCAGGGGATAGCCACCCCTTAAGGGGGGGAGAGTTGTACCCGGAGGTACATACGAAACGAGAGAGATCCGTGTATCGAACCGTATCGAGGGAATCGTAACTGTGTCATCGGGACGTTGGGGAAATGGCACAGTATGACCGAAATGCTAGATCGAGATTGTTCACGTTCGGTTAGGGAAGATCCCGTAGGCCGAACGTCTACTTATTCAGGAACGGTTGTAAGAGACGGCATTATTGAAAAGACAAGNAATAGCAACAACCTAGTCAACGAACAGAAATGTCGGTATACAGTACCTAGTGATATATTGAAAGTTTGACAGTATACATATGTGTATTACAAGTGTATTCGAAGCTACCGGAGTGCCCGGTTCAACTTGGTATCAGTGTGGTTTCGGTTGCGACTTGCGGGCGTTTTGGGGCGCGTTTGCGCTTTAAACACTGCGTATTGCTTTCAGGGCGCTACGGACCACGGGCGGAGACGTTTGATATACCGTTTTGTGCGCTTTATGAATGGCTTTTGGATCCTTGGAACGGCGACTTGCTGCGATATGGCCTACCTACGCGATATTGGGCTCTTTTGGGGCCAGCGCTAAGGGCAAAAACGGCTTATTTTCGGCCTTGTGCAGCTTATAGCGGGAGTTTGGGGCGGAAGTAACGTGTTTCCAGCGGTGTACATAAGCTTTGGATCGGCCCGAAGGGATCCCGCACCTCATATACGGCTTTGGTGCAACTTTTGTGCGCGGATGTCTACATCATCTTTCGTTTTTGAGATTTTTTTCGGCTTCTGAGACTTTTTCCGACTTTTGACGGTTTTTTCGACTTTATTTCGAGTTATGCCGCCGGAGGCTATGCNGAATTTTTCGGAAAACGTATAAACTGAAAATGTTCTACCTTGCAGCCTCAAGGTGCACCTTGGGGCCCTTAAACCCTAACTACAGCTCATATTTAGGGTTATTTGGGGGGGGGGCGAGATAGTACTTCGCCTTCATTATTCCGTGACTTCGACTTGTTGGACGACAGCATCGCTCAGCCACCTTCCACACGCACGACCATGGACCGCCACCTTCACACCCTCCACGCCTCAGCCAGAGCCCACAGCAGTGCCCACACGGGTGCACCCTTCCCTGCGGGCCCAAATATACCGGAGGGGCAGCTGGAGGCCTTGGGTATGCCTCCCACCTCACCAGAGTACATCGTCCATCAGCGAGTGCAGAGGGAGGCGTACGGCAGCGTAGACCCATATGCCACAACCCAGCCACGGCTCTCTGCCTACCCTGCTGCCCTACACCGGCCCTCTCCCCAGCCTTTTCCCCGAGGCGCGTACGCAACGCCCTCGCCTTATGGGCCACCCTATCCCCAGGTGCAGTCGATGCCGTTGCAGGGAGCGGTTCACCCTATGTTGCTCCGGGGGGGACACTCCTCGGTCGCGGAAGCAGACCAAACAGCGAGGAACTGGTACCTCTTAAGGATAGAGGAGGAGAGGCAAGCACGGGCACGGGCGTTGCACTCGACGGAGTTCACACTAACTCCCTTCCCCTCAGTGTGGTCCAATGAGCAGCAGCGGGTAGCAATGCTGCGAGACTCCACCTCGCTGGCTCATCAGCCCGGGGCAGATGAACACGCGTTGGGTTCTGACAGTCTTGCCGCAGGGACAGGGGGGGGACTCGATCCAATTCAGCCTCACCAGCCTTCTGTGCCTCAGACCTCGGACATTACCAAAGGGCTGGAAGTGTATCATGCCCATGGTTCCGAGGGGGGAGACCACGCAGGGCAGGGGGCGGGCACATCAGCAGCACCACCAGCAGTGGCGAGGGAGGGCACCCCAGCAGCCCAAGAGGAGGGGGGGGAGTCAGATTGCTCGACAACTTCCTCGACAAGAACTCAGTCAGCCAGACGGAGGCAGGGCCGGAGAAAACTGCATGCGGAAAGGCGTGCTGAAGGGTCATTGCTACGGTCTGAGCCAAGCGTGGTTCATGGCGGGGCCTTGGCGGGGCGTGCGGTGGCAGAAGATGCAGAAGATGTGCAACGACGCAGGGGTGAAGTTGCTGAGATTGTGGAAGCGGCCATAGCCGCTGATCGAGAGCGGATGTCAGAGGAGGATCGCCAACTGCATGCAGACGCGCGGCTGGTAAGGGAGGCTCAGGCTGTCGCGTACAAGGCCGAGCTTATGGTACTTTCAGGTCGGCTGAAGGAAGCTGAGACTGAGTTGTCGGTTCTGCGACCCCAGCTCACTGCCGCCCCACAGTCGCATGCAGGGGATGCAAGGATAGGGGTGGGATCCAGCCCAGGTCCAGTGTCACTCGCAGGTACAGGGACGCTGCCAGGGGGTCAGGGTGTGGAATGGCGCAGTGCGGCTGTTGACACCGACTCGCGCTCGCGGTATGTTGCCCCGGGCCTTCGCCAACAGATTCCACCCACACAGCCACCTGCAGCTCTATCTACCCTGACACCTGCAGCCTCACCAAACCAGCAGTCACAGCCGGTTCATCCCCCTCCACCAAATCAGCAGCCACTTCTTCCCCCTCCACCCGCGCAACAGCCAGCGGTCCCGTCCGCTCCATCACAGGCCCAGCCAGGGACATCAGCGAGGCATCCAGAGCCAGGGGGAACAGGCCGCCCACCGGTACAGGTCCTCGTGGCCACAGTGGAGGGTCACTCGCTTTGGGTGGTGCCGGATGTTGCACCTGCCGGCACCCCCGTGGTAGCCCATCTCCCATACGCCTATCATGACGAGGGTCTCATGCAAGCTGCACTTAGGGCGCTGACCATCATAGGGCTTGACCCTGAGTCACTCGCGGCTGCACATGGGTGTTTCCCTCAGCTGAGGCCACTGGCATCTCCCCAAGTCCCCACTTATGTCCTTTTAATGAATAAGGGCGTGGCCGAAACAGCGCTGCGTGCGGCTGCAAGTCAGGGCAGGGCACGGGTTACAGTGGATTGGAGGATGGTTCCCTATGTGTCGGTAGCAGATGCATTCCCCGAGTCAGTGTCTGCAGCGTATCACTTCCCGGGATTGCAGGCGTGGGCAGAAGCTAGCATGGCACCTTGGTTTATAGAGGCGAGAAGCGCCCTCGGTCAGGTCGTGACATCCTCCCACCATCGTCCGTCACTATTCCCCACAGCGGTTGCACAGCGGCAAGTAACCACGATTCCTCCCTCGTCAGTGCACGCTCCACCATTTGTCCCCACACTGCCGAGTCCAGGGGTTATCGCGGAGCCCGAGAACCCAGCAGCCATGTACACCCCTGACTCTAGGGCGGTGTATAACGAGGACAAGGCCCTGCAGTCCCTCTCCAAAATGATCACCTACGACCTCCCTGCCTTCATGGAACCGGGGAATAAAGTAGCACCTTTAGATGCACTGGAGTCATTTTCCGGATCTCTGTTGAGGTTCTTCGAGCACCATGAAGTGGCGAGGGCATTATCGGAGCCGAGTTGCAGGCCTGCTGGAGGCACGCAGACCTCCATTCCCAAACTGCTGTGGGATGTTGCACATACCCGACTTGAAGTTGCTCAACGGCGATACCTCACAGAGATGGCACCGGGGGGGGCTGGCGGCAGCGCGTGGTTGGAACGCTACACATCGGTGGCTCGGTTTGTCGGTGACTTAGCCCTTTCTGTGGGGCTCACCCAAGCACAGCTTTGCGAGCTGAAACCCGAACTCATCCGTGACAGGCAGGGGTCGGAGAGTGCTTGGAGCTACCACCTCCGACTGGACTCTCGCTTCCGCACGGTGAATTTCTTGAGCATGGTGTGTGATGGGTGTGGGTCACTCACAAAGGAGGAGCTGTTGCAGCAATACTTTAATGGTTTGCGGCGTAAGGAGGAAGTGCGGGCGAAGCTGGACAACATCGGCCTCTCTTTGGCCCGGCCGCAGGAGTGGGAAGACAAGCAGAAGCAGAGGGGAGCGTCCGACCACTCAGCCATCCTTCAGGTCAGGACGGTTGCAACTGATGTGGAAGCATACCACGACCGCCAGGAGGCTGCCCTCGCCGCCAACATTACGCAGCGAGTACAAGCTGAGCTGCGGCTTCGGCAACAACCAGCGACACCCCGCACATTCTCCAGGTTTCAGCCGCGGGCGCAAGCTACACCAGCAGTGGCCGACAGGTCGGCGGGGCAGGTTGCTGCAGTCGCACCACCCCCCCGAAGCTCGCCAGCAACATCCGGGGCGGCAGGCTCGTCACGCCGTTCTCCTAGGAAGAGGGATTGCTACGCGTGTGGCAGCGACCAGCATCTGGTGGGTAGCTGCAATGATCCGGCGAAGTTGAAGGTGTGGTTGGAGAACAGGGCAATTTACTTGGCAGGAAAGGCACAGGCAGCGGTGTGCTTGGCGGCATTGGCGGGAGACATTGAAGAGGATCAACTTGAGCCCAGCGAAAGGAATGTGTATGACGAGCTGGCGGAGCTGGAGAACATGGCACCGGGGTCTTGTCATCTGTTCGCCGCTGAGATGGGTGAGGCGGATCTTTTTCGGGTAGGGGGGCAGGAGCATGCCCCCGAGCAGGAACAGTGAATGCGCCTACGGGCGCGGATTGCCCCCCCATAGATGGAGGGGGGGTGTTGGGACAGACAGGAGGGGTGAGTCAAGCCCGGCTGCCTCAGCAGCAGGAGGCATGGGTGCCACCGTGGGCGGACATACATACAGACCTCGGGGAGGAGATTGCCACCATCCTTGAGTCTCTGGCGTACCAGAAGCGACTGAGGAGGCAGCGATCGCCCACGCGGCCCCGCCCTTCAAATGTGGCCTTCACTGGTAGAAGACCCACACACTGGCTATCCAGTGCCAGTGAGAATGTAGCAATGGCCCCGAAGCCACAGCCACTGCCTGCACGAGGATGGCGTCGAGCACACCAGGACCATACTGTGGTAACTAGGCCCCCACCTCGGGCCACAGACTACAGAGACTTGCGCCTGCCCGCGCCTGGGTCGTCAGATGTGTACCAGGATTCCCTGGAGGACCAGCGGCGGCGGTTAGAATTCTGGAAATGGAGACGGGTACCTGGGCTGCTATCGCCTGTCGCCATGATGAAGAAGCTGAAGAAGCAGCTACGGAAGTCCCCCGAGGCAGCATGTAAGTTGCTCGAGCAAAACCAGCGATTTGCCACGCGGCGTTCCGCAACGTCTCCTGCCTTGCATGGGCAGCGGAGAGCCGGGCTGAGCTCGATGATTAGAGACCGCCTGCAGGAGGGCATGCAGGAGGGGAATGGCAGCGGGGACGCGCGGACTCAAATGTTGTGCTCTGCATGGAGGGAGCTGTCCCCGGCTGAGAAACTGCATGCAGCCAGCAGTGAGTATGGCCCGAAGGCAGTGAAGCAGCATCCGCAGGCATGGCGGGCACTGGGGATCAGGCGCCTTAGAAAACGCAGGAAGGCTGCGGCATTGGTGATCCAGAGGCAGTACCGCCTCTGTCGCAGTAGGCGGGCTCAGCAGCAGCAGGACTCAGCCCTCGTCACTCACCCCTTAGAACCCTCGGACTCCTCTCCGGTTAGGCAGATACGTCGCCGCGGGGCTATGGCTTGGCGGGCAGTGACTAGCATGTTTCATCGAGGGCAGCGGAAGGTCCACTTTGGAACCCTTTCCGCCTTGCAGGCTGGTGCTGGAGATGCCATGGAGACCGAGGGGGAGATGTCTACCACTCCAGAGATGGAGATCCAGTGCAGCCAGTATCGTGCGCAGCAGCAGGCTGAATCACGGGGCATGAATTCGGAGACTGCGGCTGCTATCGAGCGGGCGGAGCAAGCCAACGCAACAGCGGAGGTGCACTCTGCTGTCCCCGAATCATGCTCTCCGGGGGACACGCCGCCCAGTGACGCCGACAGTCCGGTGGCCTCCCCTTCCCGGCCGTCGAGGAGTGGGCGCAAACGCTCGAGACCGCCTCGCTCAGTGCGTGCGGCAGAGTCCCGGAGAATGCAAGAACTTTGTCTCCAAGCGTATGGGGGTCATCAGCAACACCGTGAGGAAAGCTGCTGTGACACTCCGGTGGAGGCCTCCTATACACACCCACCTCTAGCGCCGGCACCGGAGGTATGCTCAGACACTCCCGGCCAGCATCTGTACGCCCGGTCGCAACAGCGGCAGGTGGCACACACAGATGTTACTGAGGGGGTGCATGGCCCGACGCAAGGGATTGGTCTCATTGACACCATCAGCCAGCAGGGGGATGCCCGGTCACGGCAACGACAGGAGGCACCGGCAAGTGCTGCTGAAGGGGTGCATACCCCGGCGCTGGAGATATACGCCGTTGACACCACCAACCAGCAGGGTGATGCCCGGTCGCAGCAACGACAGGAGGCACCAGCGAGAGTGATCGAGGAGACCTGGACCCCAGAAGGGCGGCGCAGGGTTATCATGCAACACCCGCTGTCCTTCCCCGTCTCATCGGACGACAGTTTAAACTTCACGCAGCGCATGGCGCGGGCTGGGTCGCGGCAAATATCTCCCACATGCCTGACCTCGGAGGAGATGACCGATGTGCTGAACATTGCAGCAGTTCGAGCAGTTAGGTGGAGTCCAAAATCTGCACGCCCCACCTCAGAGGAGATCCTTGTTACTGGATCTAACGCCACTGACGGAGATGCCACCAGCAACAGCGCGGGGAACAGCGACTCCACCCATGTGAGCGCCACTGACATTGCCACCACCGGCACCACCCATGTCAGCGTTACTGAGAATGATGCCACCGGCGACAGCGCCTGGGACAGCGACTCCACCCATGTAAGTGCCACTGATACTGCCGACACCAGCACCACCCATGTCAGCGTCACTGACGGTGATGCCACCAGCAACAGCGTCGGGGACAGCGACTCCATCCACGTGAGTATCACTGACACTGCCGCCACCAGCACCACCCATGTCAGCGCCACTGACGATGATGCCACCGGCGACAGCACTGGGGACAGCGACTCTGCCCATATTAGTGCCACTGATGCTGACGCCAGCACCACCCATGTCAGCGCCACTGACGGTGATGCCACCAGCGATGCCAGTATAGACAGTAGTGCCATACATGTCAGCGCCACCGATGTCGACGGTGAAGACACCCCTGTCAGTGCGGTAGACCACGCCGCGGGTGGGCAAGGGGAACACGTTGCCAGCATATGTGCATTGAAGTCGCACGCCTTGCCGGAGGACCGTCACTGCAAGCACATCCGAAAAGATGGGACCATTAAGTGGCGGTACGCGGCGCGTTCCCGTCTCGCCAGTACTCTGGCTGCGGTAAGGGATGAGGATGGACCCTTGTTGTTAGTGTTCTACGCGTACCTGCGTGGCCACATGATCAAGGTGCTGGTCGACTCCGGCGCATCCGACAACTTTGTGTCTGAGGAGTGTGCCAAACGGTGCAACCTTACCATTCGCAAAGGTGCACCAATGCAAGTGACTCTGGCAGATGGGTCTGTGAAGACTACTGGCGAGGTGGCGCACTCAAAGTTCAAGGCTCACACGACGAAGGGTGTTGACTACTGCGAGAACAACATGATGCTCCGGGTGTTACCGCTGGGTATTCAGGTGGATGTGGTCTTGGGCGGCAGATGGCTCCGCAGCCTGTCTCCAGTGACCCTGGACTACGCCGATAATGGGTCAGTGTCCTTCTCCACTAGGTCGAAGGGGGGGGGGAGTCAGCGTGTGACCCTGAGCGGCTGTAGCCCTGGCGTGGCGCAAGGCAAGGCCCAGGGTGCAGGACTCATAGAAGAGGTGTTCCTGACTGCGGCGCAATTGAAGAAACACCTGGTTCATGCAGAGACCCGGCGTCAGGCGGGAGATATGGAGGCGCAGCCGCAGTGGTTGATCATGGCGGAGGCGGCCAAGGATGGGTCGCAGGGTGTCTTCGCGGCGGTAGCATCCGACCTGCCGGGCGAGGAGAAGGTGGCTGATGAGGCCTCAGTCAAGCCGACAGATCCGGACACCCGTGACGCCAAGATATCCCCGACCTGGAGGCAACGGTTCCAGGACTTTTTCACGAAGTACTCCGAGACGCTGCGGAAAGCACTGCCGGAGGCGTCCAAGCTGCGGCGCACCACTGAGGACATGGCGAGGATCACCCGCAAAGCCGACGCGGAGGGGGGACCACCGTGCAGAAGGCCATACAGGATGTCGGTGGAAGAGCTGCGACAGCTACGTGAGCGCGTGGAGCAGCTGATGGAGAAAGGGTACATTCGACCCTCCTGCAGCCCATACGCAGCCCCCTGTTTGATGGTGCCAAAGCCAGGGGACCCCAAAACTCTACGGCTGGTGGTGGATTACCGCCAACTGAACCAGCAAACGGTTCGGGATCGGTATCCACTGCCGGACATTCAGCTCATGTTCGATGAAATGCAGGGGGCGACATTCTTCTCCTCCTTCGATGCTGTAGACGGGTTCTGGCAAGTCCCAATGGCCGAGGAGGATGTGGAGAAGACGGCGTTCACCACGCAGATGGGTGCGTATGAGTGGTTAGTGATGCCACAGGGACTGCAGAACTCCCCCTCCCAGTACCAGCGACGCATGCAGAGGGCACTGGGACACCTCCCCTTCGTGCGTATCTTCATCGACGACGTGGTTGTCTTTACTAAGGGCAATGACATCGAGGCGCACTACAATCACGTGAAGCAGTTTCTGGATACCTGTCAGGAAGCTGGTGTGTACCTTAAGGACTCCAAGGCACAGATGTGTAAGGAGTCCCTGCGGTTCCTTGGCCATACCCTGTCGGCCAAGGGTTGCCAACCACAGCATGACAAAGTGGCAGCGATCAAGGACTGGCCACGGCTGGAGACGGTGACGCAGGTCCGGCAGTTTCTTGGATTGGCGGGGTACTACCGCCGTTTTGTGCACTGCTTCTCCGAGATCGCCCAGCCCCTCACCTCCCTCACCAAGACGGATGTGCCGTGGGAATGGGGAGAACAGCAGCAGTGGGCTTTCGAGGAGCTGAAGACAGCACTTTCTTCTGCCCCAGTACTGGCCCTCCCGGACATAAAGAAGGCGGCGGATGGCACTGCCCCCTTCTTGGTGCAGACAGACGCCAGTGGTGTAGCACTGGGAGGAGTGTTAATGCAGGACACTGGGGAGGGACTCAAAGTCATTGCCTACGAGAGTCGCCAGTTCTCCGCAGCGGAGCAGAACTACCACACGGGTGAGCGGGAGCTCTGCGCGCTGCACCACTGCACCACGGTGACGTGGAGGCATTACCTGATCTTCTCCGAGTTTGGTCTGCAAGGTGATCACCGACCCCTGGAATGGCTGATGTCACCTGGAAGGGAGCTCAGCAGGCGCCAAGCGCGGTGGTACATGGACTTGGTGGAAGTAGGTGTTCCCCGCATGGAGTACGTTAAGGGTGCCCTCCTACTGGTCCCTGACGCCCTCTCCCGGAGAGCAGACTATGCTGTGAAGACCCCGCGTGATGGGCTGAAGGAGGCTGGAGTGGTGGATGTGAAGACTGACCTCCCGAAGGACCCACTATCTGTACTAGACGCCAAGGACCTGTTCGAGGACAGCCCACCAGCTGCTAGACCCCAGTGGCTCGCGGCCATTGAGGCGTGGGTAGATGGTGCAGAGACCCTCCAGAGAGCAGAGCGGGCCATCGAGAACTACTCTCTTTCTTCAAGTGAGGAACCAGACTCAACCTTGGCAGCGGGTGTGACAGTGCGCCGCAGCGCCCGGTTGCAAGAGCAGCCGGAGGTGTCCACTGTAGGCCCAGAGCCGAGAGCGTCTCACCATCCAGAGGATGCCCGGTCGCAGCCGCGACAGGAGGCACCAGCGCTGGCGAAGCGGGGCCCAGGGAGACCCCGGAAGCACCCCGCCCAACAACAGGAGGCACCAGCGCTGAAGACTCAGCAACAGGAGGCCCGGTCGCAGCTGCGGCAGGAGGCACCGACGCTGAAGTTGCAGCGATCAGCAGATCGCCAGGGTTGGAAGGTGAGAGATGAGGTGTACCAGCGGTTGCAGACCCTCTATGGGAAGTTCGACATCGACGTGAACTGGGGGACCATGGACGACTCAGACACGCAGTGGAGAGGGAAGCACGTGTGGTGTACGCCCCCCTACTCCTCCAGCGACACCGCTGTGGTGGAGGCCATGCTGCAGAAGTACGTGCAGGAATGGCGTGAGGACCCCTCTAGTACATCCGCTGTCTTCCTTTTGCCGGACATTCAGAACCGCTTACCGCAGTGGAGGAAGCTATTCAGAATGGCGGGCATGCGGATAGAGGAGGTTATCCCCACACACGACGCACATGGTGGGGCTACTCAGCTTTTTGAGGACTCGGATGGCATCTTGCAGGATCTTCCCTGGCCAGTCTTGGTGGTGTATGCACCTCCTACCCGGCAGAGTGTGCAACGTGTGCGACACCCGCGGGTGGCACCCCCTGTAGTGAAGCTTGGCAAGGCTGCAAAGGTGAGGGACTCAGGCAAGCTGACCAGCGACGCCAAATTTCTGTCTGCCTTGCGAGACGAATATTGCAGGGATGGACCGCTGAAAGACCTTCGACAGCAAGTCCAATCATCCCCGCATCAGGCTACCCGGGACTTCCGCATCATTGGCGAGGTGCTGTGGAGAGTGGCTGCGGGACGCTACCAGCTGGTGCTGGGGGAGGACTCGCCCCTCCGTGAGGTTATCTTCCGGGAGGCCCATGACTCACTCGCAGCGGGGCACACTGGACGTGAGAAGACGCTGGAGAGGGTGCTGAGGCGGTTCTGGTGGAAGAATGCCTCTGAGGACGTGGCTGGATGGGTAGCTTCATGCCCCACGTGTCAGTCGGTTCGACCCAGGACAGGCTTTCCCGATGGATTACTTAATCCGCATGCAATCCCAGAGAGGAATTGGCAGGTAGTGAGCGTGGACTTTGTCACAGGTCTCCCGAGGACAGCACAAGGGAATGATGCTTTTGCCACGTTTACCTGCAAACTGAGCAAGATGATTCATGTAGTTCCCATGAATTTTGGGGATAGCTCAGCGCAAACTGTGGCGCGCATCTACTTCGACGTGATCTGGAGGCAGCACGGAGCGCCGATGAAAATTGTCTGCGACAGGGATCCCAGGTTCCAGGATGCCTTCTGGAAGGAGCTCATGAGATTGATGGGGGTTCGGGTTGCCTCCACGACGCCGTATAACCCTCGCTCGGATGGGCAGGCGGAGCACACCAACAGGGTTGTGGAAGACATGTTGAGATCATTTGTTGATGTCAACCCAGGGGACTGGGACCTCTTTGCCACCAATGTCGAGTTCGCGGTGAATGACTCCCGAAGTGATGTCACAGGTTTCACCCCGTTTGAGCTCTGCTACGGGGTTTCGCCAATGTCTCAGCTGGACCTCTTCTTGGAGGCAGCTGTGCAGCCTGGCTCGGCACAACGAACTGGGGGGGCAGGAACAGCCCTCGAGATGGCTTCTCGTTTTTCGTCGCAGCTGCGGGACGCACGGAGCAGGCTGGAGCTGGCGCAGCAGAGGCAGCGAGCCCAATTCGACCAGCGGCATGTACATCGGGAGTACGCGGTGGGTGACATGGTGTGGATTGAGGCACGGCACTTGACGGAGAGCTTGATGGACAGGAAGATGTGCAGGAAGCTCACCAAACGCTGGCACGGTCCGGTCCCAGTGGTGGAATGCTTCTACAGCGATCTGCAGGCCGAACTCCCCGAGGCGGACCGTGGTGCGCCCGTGGCATATCGCCTTGCACTGCCTCCGCACTGGCGCATTCACGATGTCTTCGCGCAGCACCGGCTGAAGCCCCACGTGCAGGGCTCGGAGTCTTTCGCTTCGAGACAACGCGTCCCTAAGCCAGAAGCAGTGATAGTGGATGGTCAGGCGGAGGCACAAGTGGAGAAGATCCTGGCGCATCGTGTGCGGTCACTGCGAGGGGAGCAGATTGAAGAGTGGAAGGTGCGTTGGACCGGCTACTCAGACGCGCATGATCAGTGGCGTACACGGGAGAAGATGAACCGCGGTGGAGAGAACCAGCAACTTAAGGAGTTTGAGGCAGCTAGACTGGATGCTCAAGTCAGAACGAGGGACGCGGCGGTACAGCGTCGATCGTACCAGCACAACGCCACCACCATAATGTATCTGGGAGCCACTTTTGCAGAGCTGCTGGAGCACCCCTGTGATGCTCCCGAAGCCCACTCACCGGAAGACGGGTGCCTACCCTGGGAGCATGTGGAGGTACTAGATGATGGTGAGCATGCCAGAGTAACTGTGGTGGATGTGGATGCACACCGATCAGCTAGAATACTTGTGATGTTCAGTGGGACTGGTTCGGTGGAGAGAGAGTTTGTGCGTTGCTATCCCACAGCGTCCGTAGTCACCTTAGATCACGACCCAGTGTGGCAGCCCACACACATTGCAGCAGTGGAGGATTGGGACCCCGGACAGTACGGACCTGGATTTTTCGATGTGGTGTGGGCCAGTCCACCATGCACTCAGTACAGTCAAGCACGCACCACGGGAGGACCCCCAGATCTGGTGTCGGCAGACGCGTGCGTGCAACGCACGCTGGACATCATCGAGTACCTGAAGCCTAAACACTGGTTTCTGGAAAACCCTACAGGACGTTACCCAAACGCCCTGCGACTGCGACCGGTAGTCAGTGAATTACCTCCACCCCTGTTTTGCACTTACTGCAAGTATGGCGAGCACTATCGGAAGCCAACTTGCATTTGGACAGACTCGCCACCACCGCAGCCATTGCTAGAGTGCACATCAGATAACCCCTGCGCGTGTAAGTGGGCCACTGGCGGACATCCTGAGACCGCCCAAATGGGACCTCACCCGTCACAGCCAGGCGCGGGTAAATCACAAGCAGTGTATCCCATACCGGGTCCCCTGCTCTACCATCTGTTTCACCATCTGAAGTTCAGCGAGTGGAGTGAGATCGACATGGAGGCACATCCTGGGGAAAACTTGCCGCTCGAGTAAAACAGGTGGACAGTGCCCGGCCGCGACAGTGGCAGGAGGCGCAATCAACGGCCCGCGACATCGAAGTGGCCACGCAGATGATCCCTGTTCAATTGAAAAGGGCACGGACCCAAGAACCGAACAGGCGCCGACCTAAGGACCGAGCCTTGTCAGTTCATGCCTAGTGCCCATGCTGATCCTTGTGCAATAGCTGATTCCACTGCCGATACAATTGTGAAGTGGGTGCATCAGGGGATAGCCACCCCTTAAGGGGGGGAGAGTTGTACCCGGAGGTACATACGAAACGAGAGAGATCCGTGTATCGAACCGTATCGAGGGAATCGTAACTGTGTCATCGGGACGTTGGGGAAATGGCACAGTATGACCGAAATGCTAGATCGAGATTGTTCACGTTCGGTTAGGGAAGATCCCGTAGGCCGAACGTCTACTTATTCAGGAACGGTTGTAAGAGACGGCATTATTGAAAAGACAAG
>JGI26079J46598_1000097_pt1 | contig 32614 bp, 28 predicted proteins | sample SaaInl59LU_5_DNA_FD_46598 | JGI IMG/M metagenome (IMG submission 46598) | reverse complement strand
TTCTTTAAGGGGTATTTTTCACTGTTTTACTGGGACGAAAGAACAAGCTGAAAAAGCAATAAATTACAATATGAAATTGGGGATTGGAGGAGTAGCTACCTTTAAAAATGGGAAGATTGATAGATTTTTAAATGAAATTAACCTCAAACATATTGTCTTAGAAACAGATGCACCCTACCTAGCTCCCACTCCCTTCAGAGGCAAAAGAAATGAAAGTGCATACATTACAAATGTTATAGATAAATTGGTAGAAATCTATAAAGTTCCTTTCGAGGAAATTGTGGCGACAACCACTCAAAACTCTAAAGTTGTTTTTGGAATCTAATGACTGAAATACAAACTACTTATTGTAAAATACCGATTGGTATTGCAAAAATTGTTGGAGATAAAAATGGAATTCATACGGTTTCTATCCTTGATGATGATGCAATCTCTAATGAAAAACTCCATGAGGAAACTCCTGAATTTTTACGAGAGTGTGTGTTACAATTAAAAGAATATTTTGACGGGAAAAGAGCAAGTTTTAATTTGGTAGTCAATCCTAAAGGAAGCTCTTTTCAGATAAAAGTTTGGAAAGAGTTATTAAAAGTTCCTTATGGAAAAACTAGTAATTATTTAGCTCAAAGCAGGGCTTTGGGTGATGTTAAGGCCGTTAGAGCAGTTGCTTCAGCAAATGGTAAAAATCCTCTTTTAATTATCATTCCCTGTCATAGAATTATAGGTTCAGACGGTTCTTTAACAGGATATGCTGGTGGAATTTGGAGAAAAAAATGGTTACTAGCTCACGAAAACCCACTAAAACAACAATCTCTTTTTTAAAAATACCCTTTTTAATACCTTAAAAACTATTTTTACGTTCTATACCTATCGTATATATGCAAAATAGGCTGCTTTTTTTATTGTGTTTCGCTATTGGGTGGACTGCCCAATCTCAAACTGTATCTAAAGATTTTAGAATGAAAACTCTTTTTATTGAAAAAGACAGTGTTCAACTAGATAGTGTTGCAATCAATCCTGATAAATTCAATGTATTCAACTCTTTATTGAAAGTAATTCCTTCATCGGAATACCGTGTAGATTTTAGCAATGCTTTGTTAAAAATTAACTCAAAGAAATATTCTGAAATTACGGTCAAATATTTTAGAATCCCTGATTTTATTACAAAAGTATACACCCCTTTTGATGAAAAATTTATCATTGCCTCTAGTACAAATACTGATAAATTNTACAGCTTAACTACCAATAAAAAAGGATCAGAAATTAAATTGTTTGATGGNCTACAAACCAATGGATATATTACAAGAGGCATTACCTCAGGAAACAATCAGAATGCAGTAGCTAATGCTACTTTAGATCTTAAAATAACAGGAAAGCTATCTAAAGAGGTGACCTTAAGAGCTGCTATTTTTGATACAAATATTCCAATTCAAGAAAAGGGATATTCTCAAAAATTTACTGATTTTGATCGTATTTTTATAGAAATGTTCACCGATAAGTGGAAGGTAAAAGCGGGAGATATTGCTCTCGAAAATAAAGAGAGTTATTTTATGCCTATTCAGAAACAAATTACAGGTTTAAGAGTAGAGGCAAAGATTAATGACCATTTAAAAGTTGCTGCTTCTGGAGCTGTTGTAAGAGGGAAATTTAATAGTTATAGAATTACAGGTAGAGAAGGAAATCAGGGTCCTTATAAAATTTATGGAAAAAATAATGAACCCGCAATCCTAATGATTCGTGGAAGTGAACAAGTGTATATTAACGGGATCCAGATTAAACGTGGAGAGAATAAAGATTATACGATAGACTATAATTTAGCTGAAATAACCTTTAACACCACATATCCAATAACAAATGACATGAGAATTGCGATTGAGTTTCAATATGCAGATAGAAATTACACTCGTTTTTTAACCTATGAAGAAGCGGTTTACAAGAGTCCGAAATTAAATATTAGCGGTTACTTTTACAGCGAAAATGATGCTAAAAACCAACCCCTTCAACAAAACTTAACGGATGCACAAAAAAACATACTAGCTTCTGCTGGAAACAATACCAATTTAATGGTTGCAGAAAGTGCTTTTCTAGACAGTTTTGATGAAAACAAAATCTTGTACAAGAAGGTGATCAGCGGAGCAACCGAAGTTTTTGAATATTCACAAAATCCAGATGACATACTCTATTTTGTAACGTTTACAAATGTAGGTTTACAGAAAGGAGATTATGTCATAGACAGCAATACTGCCATTGGAAATGTATATGAGTATGTTGGAAGAAACCAAGGTAGTTATACTCCTATTATAAAAATTATTCCTCCTACAAAACAACAAACTTTTGTTGTAAAGTCTGAATACAATTTTTCTAAAAAAACAACCCTAAATTCAGAGATTGCTATTGGTAATAATGATAAAAATCTTTTTTCCGACAAAGAGGATGAAAACAATATTGCAGTTGCATCAAAATTAGAATGGGAACAAATTTTAATCGATAAAAAATGGCAATTAAAAAGTGTAATTTCTCATGAATTCGTTCAAAAAAATTTTAATACAGAACAAGGGTGGGAACCTCTTGAATTTAACAGAGATTGGAATATTCTAACAAATAATGCTACGAAAAATTATTTACAAGCAGCAATACTGCTTCACAATAAAAAAAAGAATATCGTATCATACCGATTTAATCATCTAAATTATAGTAATGCTTTTTCTGGAAACAAGCACGAATTAAAATCTAAAATAACCCTAAAAAAGAGTTTTTTTTCTGTTAATAGCAGTTTTTTAGAGAACACTTCAACGGAAGAAAACAACTCTTTTCTCAGAGCAAAGGCAACAGTTGAACACAGTTTTAATAAAAAATGGGTAGGAGCTTTTATAAATTATGAATCGAATCTTCGAAAAAATAGCAGCACCCAGGAATTCATCAATACAAGTCATCGTTTTAAAGAGTACGAAACCTATTTTGGAATTGGAGATAGTACAAATGTATTCACAAAAATAGGGGTTAACTATAGAAATAATGACAGTATAAAATCAAATACTTTCACCAGAATTAATGATCGAAAAACCTTTTATATTGACAGTAAATTAGTACAAAAAGAACAAACAAATTTAAGTGTGTTTGCAAATTACAGGCATACTAAAAATAGCTTTACAAATAATATTGAAAAATCGCTGAATTCTAAAATTATTTTTAACCAGCAGTTATTGAATCGTTTTATTAATTTAGGAAGTGTGTACGAAACCTCCTCAGGGAATATTGCTAGACAAGAATATATGTATGTCAAAACAGAACCTGGCTTTGGGTATTATACTTGGATAGATTATAATAGTGATGGAGTTAAAGATTTTGACGAGTTTGAAATTGCAGAATTTCAAGATCAAGCAGCCTACTTACGCATACCGAAACCTAATATCCAATTTATTGCAACTCAAAGAGCAAAATTTACCCAATCGATAACCTTAAACCCAAAAATTTGGTCATCTCAAAAAGGAATGAAAAAAATTGTCTCTAAATTTTACAATCAAAGTTTTCTGAGTGTTGAAAATGAACAAGAAAGAATTGGAAACTCGTTTAACTTTAATCCATTCGATTTAAATGAAGACAAACTACTAGGGCTTTCTTTGAATCTTCGAAATAGTCTTTTTTTTAACAAAAACCTTCAAAAATACAGTGTAACATATACTATTGGAAAAACAAGAAACAAGCAACAATATTTTATTGGAAGTCAAGAGAACAACATCAAATTACATCAAATAACACTAGCGCACAAATTTAAAACCTTTTGGTTGTTTGAACTCCTGGGGAAAAGCTCTAAAAATGACCTAATTACTGAAAATTTTAGTGCACGAAATTATAGTATTAACACCCATGAAATTGAACCAAAAATTAGTTTTCTTTATAACAAAAACAATAGATTTACCACTTTTTATCACGTAAAAAATAAGAAAAATCAATTACAAGATTTTGAAAACTTACAGCAACAAAAGTTTGGTGTAGAATATTTTTATAGTAAAAAAAATAAAAATCAGATTTCTGCAAATATAAATGTGTTTTTAAATGATTTCAAAGGAGATACAAATACACCTGTTGCATACCAAATGTTAGAGGGGCTTCAAGCAGGAAAAAACTATACCTGGAATGTTGTATTCAATCGAAAATTAAATGCCTTTTTAAACTTAAATCTGAATTATTTGGGGAGAAAAAGTGAAAATTCTAAAACAATTCATATCGGGAACATCGAATTAAAGGCTGTTTTTTAAGTTTTTTTGGTATCTTGCCAATAAAATTTAAAAAAATGAAAAAAATCGTATTATTAAGTTGCCTTTTTATGAGTATAACCTCCTATGCTCAAGTGAATACAGAAACGGAGAATCCTGAATTTCCTCAAGATATTGAGAAAAAACATGAACTAAAAATTAATGCCTTATCATTATTAGCAGCAAAGTGGATCGATGTATCTTACGAGAATCTTATTAACGAAGAATCTTCATTTGGAGTTGCTGCAACTTTAAATACCGACACAAGTTATAGTGATTTAAAGTATTCTTTAACCCCCTATTACAGACGTTATTTTTCTAACAAATTTGCCAGAGGTTTTTTTGTGGAAGGGTTTGGAATGTTATTCTCAGCAAAAGACACTGATCTCTTTGGTTTCGGAAGCCAAGAGTTTAAAACGGGTTTTGCAATGGGTGTTTCTGTAGGGGGGAAATTCNTCTCTAAAAAAGGGTTTTCTGCTGAACTTTTATTAGGTGTTGGTCGAAATTTTAACGATAGTACTTACAATGATGGTATTGCCCGAATTGGTGTTTCTGTAGGGCACAGATTTTAAAATCAAGTACTAAATTTTTGTATTTTACCAAAAAAAAATGAAAAAATTACTTTTAATCGTAGGTCTGATCTCTTCAACACTTGCCTACTCTCAACAAGAAATTAAAATAGACATTGCAGATGCCTTGGTCATCAGAAGTATCGAGTTTTCTTATGAAAATTACCTTACTGAAGAGTCTTCGGTTGGTATTTCTGCACTCTTTAATTTAGCAAAGCAAGAAACAAATTTTAGATATAATGAGAATGTGATNTTTACACCATATTACCGTCATTATTTTTCTACAAATGAGCAATGGAATTTTTTTGGGGAAGGTTTTTTAGGAATCAATTCAGGGAAAAAAGAACGTATTGAAAATTCAAACATCTACGATGAAAAATATACAGATGGCGCTCTAGGAGTTGCCGTTGGATCTAAATACATCGCAACTGGCGGCTTAATCATTGATGTATATGCCGGAGTGGGAAGAAATTTATTTGGATCNAATTCTCCCTTGTTGGTTCCAAGAGTTGGCTTTAATGTTGGTTGGAGGTTCTGATAATAGTTTGTATTCATACTATTGATTGTATAAAAAAACTCTTGAAGTATAGTACTTCAAGAGTTTTTAAATTAGATNATTATGTAATTCTTCAATAGTTCCTTTAAAGGATTATAGNCCTTTAATTTTTCCATGTCCAAGAACTAACAGCTACTTTCGTTCCTGTTTTATAAGCTNTAGTAATAGAAGCGTNAGCTCCATCTATTTGAACATTAGATAGTGCACCACCGTCCTTCATATCAATATTCGTATCATAGCCCTCTAACCAAATATTAGTGATCGTCCCTCCTGATTGTTTTTTAAATTGCAATGCGGTTCCTCCAACAGTTGAAATTGCTGTTACATTAATAAATTGAGGATTTCCATTCACTTTATCTCCTTCAAATGCAGTAGAAAAACCTGCAATTGTGTGAGATATGTAGGTATTTGTTAGGGTACCACTCCATCCTTCTGTCCAATCTACAGAATCGTCTTCATTATTTTCTAGATATAAATTAGTTACAGAAACCGTCCCTCCAAAAAATTCAATTCCGTCATCAGCACCATTTATAACAGATACATTGCTAATCGTTGTTCCCGAACCAACGGCATATAAAGAGATTCCGTTATATTGAGAATCTGAATTAATTTGAGCTCCTGTTCCCTTGATTACTAAATAATTTATCGATCCAGAATTGTCAGCAGCATTAGATCCTCCGTAGATAAACCCTCCAACTTCTGCCTGTGCATCGTCACCCGCAGTTGTTGGGGCGTTTCCACAAATGGTTAAACCTCCCCAATCTCCCGAATTCCCTGAAGCTGAGGACATAAATACAGGGTTAGACTCAGTTCCTTGGACATTTATTTTACCTCCTTTAAGAACTGCAATATATACATCTGTCCCTCCATTTTGTGCTTGAATTCTTGTTCCAGCTGGAATGGTTAACGTAGTTCCTGAGGCTATAATAAAAGACGCATTTAAGTTATATATTGTATTCGAGTTTAGGGTGTAATCTTCCTCTAAACTTCCATTCATTATTCCAGCATTTAAATTTTGAACAACTTCAGATGAAGGCTCTTCAATAATGATCGCTGGCTCTTCGCTTCCACAATTTGTTAATGTAATGATAGCCATAAAAAAAGCTACTCCTTTTAAGATTTTAAAGATCGAATTTTTCATTTTTAATTTAATTTATAATTTTACACAAAGAAACTCCTCTATTCTATCGTTTTCTTTACCTAATTATTAATATTATGTTAGGTTTATTTATTAATTCCTGTCTTTTGTTAAGGAACCGTTAATTGGTTATCTAGTTAAAATGTGTAATTTATACTGAATGTTAACTGAGACCCCTTTCTATAAGACAATACCGTTTGATTCGTTTCTTCATTCGTAATTAAACTTCTAACCAATTGTGTTTGTTTTATCTCTGGATTTAATAAATTTCTTCCAATTAATTTTACTGTTAAATTTTTACTGATTGCTTTACTTGCAACTATGTCTAGGCTCACAAAACCTTTTTCTATAATTTCATCATTGTATAATGTGGCACTTTTAGAAAAATCTTCTGGTGATCCTAAAGCAAATATTTTGTCCGAAGAATAGTTTCCTGTTACTGTAGCAATAAATTCTTTTTCTTGGTTATTACTGTAGCTCAAAGAGCCATTTGCAATAAAATCTGAAGCTCCCTGTAAATTAGATCTTGTTATGTCTTTGTATTGAAAGTCTTTTAATAAATCTTGCTCTAACCACATTTTAGTCATATTCCCCGATATGTTTACAACCGTTTCTTCTTCTTCATTTTTTAATAAGGCTGTTTTTGCTTCTAATTCAAAACCAAAAACCGTTGCTTTTTCTCCTGTATTTGCATAAAAGAAATACCCAGAAGACCCTCTTGTTTGAGTTAAATTTATGGGATTGTTAATTTGCTTATAAAATACTGTTGTGGAAAAAAGTTGACCTCTCTGAGGAAATATTTCGTATTTTAAATCGAAATTATAAATTTCTGATTTATTTAAATCCGGGTTCCCTTTCGTAACACGACCGGTAGAGGAAACATACTCAAATGGAGATAATTCTTTGAACTCCGGTAAGGTTTGAGTAATACTTGATGCTACACGTAGATAGTTATTCTCTGCAACTTCAAATTTCAAATTTACACTCGGGTAGACACTTTGATAAACTTTATTTAAAGAACCTAATCTTCCTCTTTGATTCACCTGGTCATAAAAGTTTGCAACATCCCAAATTGCATTGATTTCATCTCTTTCAAAACGCAGACCAACATTCCCAGAAATCTTATTATCTAATGTAAAATCAAGATTTACAAAACCAGCCATNATAGATAAGTCNGCTTCAAACCTGTCTGCTGGAGAGGTTCTTAAGGTTAACCCATTATTAAATCCTGTCGAAGTAAATGTTGATGATAACTGATCTACAGATGTTCCTGTAATCCCTTTTGCTTTTACCCCTACAAATAGCGATTTAAAAGTTCGCTCTTTATACCTANAGTTCAGACCATAGTTCAAAGAAAAAGGATTGTTGTCATTTTCATCCTTTAAACCAAAAACCCATTTGTTCTGAATAAAACCAGTGTATTCAGTATCTTGGATCTTTTGACTAGATTTTCTTTGTTGGTAATCTCCAACATGTGCATATTGAATTATTGGTGACTCTGAGATCTCTAAAATATTTACCTCATTTCTAATTCTATTTGGCTCTTCTGCCAAAACAAAGTTGTAACCACCAGCCCAGTTTAAGGTATTCGTATCACTCCAATCGTGGGTCCCTAAAATTTGATTCACAAATAGGGTCGTTTGTCTAAAATTTTGATCCCTAACAAAAGCACCATCTTCTTGTGGATCTTGATCAAAAACATACCCAAACCCATTTCTACCTTGTTCGTATAAATTGTCTTCAGATTTATTTACAAAAAGAGTATTNTACTTAATTTTATTATTATCATTTAATTTGATTCCAACATTGATATATCCAGTGGTATTTGTTTTAGAAATAAAACTTTCTACATCATTTGAAGATGGGGTAACTCCATTGGAAAGACTCGCTGGTCTTAAAAGAGCAGGAAACGCCTTGTCTAATACGTTTGATCGGAAAGCTCTAAAAACTCCTTCCTGATGTTCAAAAGATCTAGAATGAGAACCGGTAATAAAGACAGACACCTCTTTTTCAAAAAACTCAAACTTTTTTGCGGCAGAAAAAGAACCTGTATAATTAATTGGTGTCGCAACTTTTTCTGTATCCCAACCTTGAAGTGTAATTAAGTTTTGTAATGCATATTTTTTTTGATGAAACCCAAGTGTAACGTCATTACTAATAACAGTTCTTCTAAAGGAGTCCGAAACACCTTGAACATTCGTATTTGTTCCACTAGTAAAAGAAACAGAATATCCTTTTTTTCTATATTCTTTCGTACTTACATCTACAGTACCAGAACCTTGATCTGAGTAATTAGCTGTTGAATAAGTCTTACTAATCCCTATATTTTTAATACTATTTGTTGAAAATAAATCTAAATTGATGTTTTTATTTTCAATATCATCAGAAGGGATAGACAACCCATTCATCGAAGTAGACAAATATCGATCTCCCAAACCTCTGATATATATATTTCCTGAACCTTCACTTTTTGTAACTCCAGAAATTTTGGTAGTTGCTGCAGCTGCATTTGAAACTCCTATTTTGGATAATGTTTGAGCTCCAATACTTTCTTTAATAACAACGGCATTTTTTTGCTCTAATAATAAAGCAGATACAGATTCTTTGGAACTGGAAGACTTAACGATAATCTCTTCTAAAGAAACTCCTTCCTCAGCAGACATTACCTGATTGATAATGATGGACTCCTCTGCTGCTACTANAATTTGTTTTTCAACTGTTTTATATCCTAAAAAACTAAAAACCAACACTTGGTCTCCTGCGGGTACACTTATCGTATAGTTACCNTCAAAATCAGTTGTTGTCCCAATTGTAGTTCCTTTTATTTGAATATTAGCAAACGGTAATGGTTCGTTATTTGTCTCTTTGTCGGAGAGAAATCCTTTGATTACTCCTCTACTCTGAGCAACATTAATTTGACTAATAATTAAAAAAAGGATGACTAAAAATTTCTTCATTGTATGTATTATTTATAGTGCAAAATTCTACTACAATTGTAAACTCTGTGTTAGATGGAGATTATGATTAGATTATGGAAATATTAAGTAACTGTTAAATGGGGGGAAATAATTAATAGTTAGTTAACTCAAAGAAAATATTAATTTAAAATCCTTAGTATAGGTTTGTAATAATCTTAAGAGATTTAAATGTCATCATAAATTTATTAGTTTTTGTCGACTATTTTATATGACCAACTGCCTTTGGCCAAGGCAGTTTTTTTATTTGTATTTTATTAATATTTGATTAACATTTACTTAACATNNGGGTTGGTTATTTGCAGCGACAAAAACTAATACTTATGAATTTATCTTTATTGCGCACTACAGCAATATCAATGTTTATTTTTGCTTCCCTAAGTACGAATGCACAGAACACAAATGCTCCAAAATTTGGAAAAGGGTTATTTAACCTAATCGGAAAAGACAGTACTTGGTCTATGAAAGTTGGGTTGCGATTTCAAACGCTCGCAACTTCCAATTGGGACGCCCAAAATGGACTTTCAAACCCGGCCTCCTCTATGATGATTCGAAGATCTCGATTAAAATTTGATGGATTTGCCTATTCACCAAAATTAAAATATAAAGTAGAATTAGGGTTATCAAATAGAGACCAATCAGGAGCTTCTCAATATACAAGTAATGCACCAAGGCAAATTTTGGATGCTGTCTTAAAATGGAATTTCTCTGGAAATTTTGTTTTATGGCTCGGACAAACTAAATTACCTGGAAATAGAGAACGTGTAATTTCCTCTGCCAATTTACAACAAGTAGACCGCTCTTTACTAAATAGTAGGTTCACTATTGATAGAGATATGGGGATTCAATTAAGGCACCATTTCAACCTTACAGATACTTTTTTAGTCAAAGAAATTTTTTCGATGGCACAGGGTGAAGGTAGAAATATCACCAAAGGAAACCTAGGGGGTCATCAATACACAACTCGTGTGGAATTATTTCCTTTTGGAGATTTTGCAAGTAAAGGAGATTATAAAGGAAGTGATCTTAAATTTGAGCAAAAACCAAAATTATCTCTTGGATTTGCCTATGATTTTAACAACAACGCATCCAAAACAAGAAGTAACCAAGGGTCATATATGACCAACGATGTAGGTTATTTCTCTACAAATATTTCTACTCTTTTTATGGATGCGATGTTTAAATACAAGGGTTTTTCTTTGATGGCTGAATATGCAGATAGGAAAGCAGATGATGTTTTTGCAAAAAACGCTGACGGAACTTTAACCGGTGACGTTGTTCAGGTTGGTAATGGTTTAAACCTTCAATCTGGGTATTTATTATCGAAAACTGTGGAAGTTTCGGCACGTTATACAAACATTTCTTTGGACAAAGTAATTACTGGAAAAGGAGCTGAAAATCAGTATACATTAGGTTTGTCTAAGTATGTTTCTGGGCATAGCTTGAAAGTTCAAACAGATCTAAGTTACACTGATATTGGTTTTAAAACAAATCAATTATTATACAGAATTCAAGTAGACATCCATTTTTAAAAAAAATAATAACACAATGGTAACATAGATGCTATTTTATGTCCATAAATTTGTAAAACTTAATTTAATCAAAACAAAATGGGAGATCCATATATTTTAATGTTAGTCGCTTTGGCTGTTTTAGCCATTGTAGATTTAGTTGTTGGAGTTAGTAATGATGCTGTTAACTTCTTAAATTCAGCCATCGGCTCAAAAGCAATATCGGTAAGAAATATCATGATTATTGCTAGTTTGGGTGTCTTCTTTGGCGCCATCACTTCAAGTGGAATGATGGAGGTAGCTCGTAAAGGGATTTTTAATCCTAATATGTTTATGTTCCAAGACATTATGTTCATTTTTATGGCAGTAATGATTACTGACATTCTTTTATTGGACGTCTTTAATTCTCTTGGTATGCCAACCTCGACGACAGTTTCTATTGTATTTGAATTGTTAGGGGCTGCTGTGTGTATTTCATTGATTAAAATATCTGCTAATGACGCTGAATCATTCTCTGATCTATGGAATTATATCAACTATGAAACTGCTGCCAAAATTATTTTTGGAATATTACTTTCTGTTGTGGTCGCATTCTCAGTTGGGGCAATTGTTCAGTTTTCTTCTAGGTTAATTTATTCATTTAATTTTGAAAAAAGAGCCACCTATATTAGTGCCCTTTTTGGAGGATTTGCCATTACTGCAATCACCTACTTTATCATTATTAAGGGAATGAAAGGAACTCCTTTTTATAAAGATGTAAAGTTTTTAATTGAAGGCAATACATTGGGAATAATCGCAGGGAGTTTTATCATTTGGTCTGTCATTTCACAGCTATTGATAAAAATCTTTAAAATTAATATCTTAAAATTAATTATTGGTATTGGAACCTTTTCTTTGGCAATGGCTTTTTCTGGTAATGATTTAGTAAACTTCGTTGGTGTCCCAATTGCAGCATGGAATTCATACCAAGCATGGGAAATTTCAGGAGTAGCTGCTGATGCTTTTTCTATGGGTGTTCTTGCTAAAAAAGTACCTTCTAATATTTGGTTATTATTAATTGCAGGAGCTATTATGGTAATTACTTTATGGACGTCCAGCAAAGCTCAAAATGTTATAAAGACAGGTATTGATTTATCTCGTCAAGGAGAAGGACATGAAAAATTTCAACCAAACCCATTATCTAGGGTTGTCGTTCGAGCTGCAATGTCTTTAAACAAAGGAATTGGTTTTATTTTTCCAAAATCAACACTAAATTTTATAGATTCTAAATTTCAGAAACCTGTAATAGAATTACCAAAAGACAAAACGTATGAATTGCCTGCTTTTGATTTGGTAAGAGCTTCTGTTAACTTGATCGTAGCAGGAATCTTAATCTCTATTGCTACTTCTATGAAACTTCCATTATCAACTACATATGTAACCTTTATGGTGGCCATGGGAACTTCTTTAGCGGATAGAGCTTGGGGGCGTGAAAGTGCCGTGTATAGAGTTGCGGGAGTACTTAATGTTATTGGAGGTTGGTTTTTAACTGCCATTACAGCATTTTTAGCTGCTGCTTTAGTAGCATACCTCATTAGTTGGGACATGGTTATGATTCCAATTTTATTGGCAATTGTTGCTTTTCTAATAGGGAGAAACACCTTCATTCATAGAGAAAAATCCAAAAACGTTAAGAAAAGAGAATATATAGAAAGATCTGAATTAATCACCATCAATGGAGTGATAGAAGAAAGTGCAGATCATATCTCTGAAGTAATAAATCGTGTAAATAAATTGTATTCAAATGTTGTGAATGATTTGGCAGATCATGACTTAAACAAATTGCGTAAAACAGACAAACACGTTAAAAAATTAAATGACGAAATAGATGGATTGAAAGATGGCGTTTTCTATTTTATCAAATCTTTAGATGAAACTTCTGTTCAAGCAAGTAGGTTTTACATTATGGTTCTAGGGTATTTACAGGATGTAGCTCAATCTATTAGTTATATTTCAAGAGCAAGTTATAAACATGTAAACAACAACCACAAAAACTTAAAGAAAGCACAATTAAAAGATTTAGAAAAAATAGACAATCAATTGTCTTCTATTCTTTCTAAAGAAGCTGCTATTTTTGAAAATAGAGCCTTAGACAATCTAAATGAACTCTTGATCGAAAAGAACGAATTACTAAAAAGTGTTTCTTTGTCAATTGAGAGTCAAGTGTCTAGAATTAGAACGGATGAAACAAGTCCTAAAAACACAACACTCTACTTCAGTGTTCTTTTGGAAACAAAAGATTTAATAAAAGCGTTGATGAATTTATTAGAAACGTATGAAGAATTTCATTTAGGAACAAAACAAGGCAATTAAAACCTTGTTATAAAACAAAAAAACCATGAAGAATTTCATGGTTTTTTTTTGTAATTATTTTATTCTTTTTGAGCATTAAAATATCGGTATACCTTGGTTGCTCTTGAAGTTCCAATCGCCTCTTCTAATTGTTCTAAAGAAGCTTCTTTAACACGTTTTGCAGACTTGAATTCGCGCAACAAGGTTATAATTGTTTGTTTACCAATCGTAGGAATTAGTTCTAACTCTGATTGAATGGCACTTTTACTACGTTTATTTCTATGAAAAGTAATTCCAAATCGATGTGCTTCATTTCTTAAAAATTGAGTGATTTTTAAGGTTTCAGATTTTTTATCTAAATACAAAGGAATTGGATCGTCTGGATAATAAATTTCTTCTAAGCGTTTTGCAATTCCAATGATCGCAATTTTACCTCGTAATCCTAGAATTTCTAAACTTTTTAGTGCCGATGATAATTGTCCTTTTCCTCCATCAACAATAATTAGTTGCGGCAACGGTTCGTCTTCTGCCAACAAGCGTTTATATCTTCTATAAACAACCTCTTCCATGGAGGCAAAATCATCAGGTCCTTTAACCGTTTTAATATTGTAGTGTCTGTATTCTTTTTTACTTGGTTTCCCATCTTTAAAAACAACACATGCAGCAACAGGATTGGTTCCTTGAATATTGGAATTATCAAAACACTCTATATGCCTAGGCTCTTCAGAAAGTCGTAAATCTTTCTTCATTTGTGCCATTATTCTTTTTACATGTCTGTCTGGATCTACAATTTTAATCTGTTTAAATTGCTCTTGTCTATAATATTTTGCATTTCTTTCCGAGAGTTCTAGAATACGTTTTTTATCCCCTAATTTTGGTATGGTCACTTGAATATGTTCCCCTAAATTAAGTGGAAAGGGAACATAAATTTCAGGAGCCTGAGAATTGAAACGTTGGCGAATTTCAACAATAAATAGCGCTAATAGTTCAGGTTCTGATTCATCCAGTTTCTTTTTGATTTCTGTGGTATGAGATTGAATAATTGAACCATTCGAAATTTTTAAAAAATTTGCATATCCATGCGTTTCATCGGATATAATAGAAAATACATCAACATTGTTGATGGATGGATTTACAATGGTCGATTTTGATTGATAATTACTGAGTAAACTAAGTTTTTCTTTTATTTTTTGAGCTTCTTCAAATTCCATTTTTTTGGCAAATAAGCCCATCATTATTTGAAATTTCTCCAGACTTTGTTTAAAATTTCCCTTTAGNATATTTCTAATTTCTTTAATAGAATTGTTGTAATCCGNCTCAGACTCAAGAGNTTCACACGCTCCTCTACAATTNTTNAAGTGAAATTCTAAACATACTTTATATTTNCCCTCATTAATATTTTGTGCACTCAAATCGTAAGTACATGTTCTCAGTGGATATAGTTCTTTAATTAAATCTAATAGAGCCCTTACTGTTCTTACAGACGTGTAGGGACCAAAATATTCCGATCCATCTTTGATAACACGACGCGTCATAAAAATTCTTGGAAAACGTTCTTTTTTTAGACAAATCCAAGGATAACTCTTATCATCCTTCAAGAGAACGTTATAGCGAGGTTTGTATTTTTTAATTAAATTATTCTCTAATAAAAGTGCATCTGTTTCCGTATTAACAACAATGTGTTTTATGTAAACAATTTTTTTTACTAAAACACTCGTTTTACCATTCTCATGATTTTTATTGAAATACGAGGCAACTCTTTTTTTTAAATTTTTAGCTTTCCCAATGTATATAATTACATCGTCTTTATCAAAATATTGATACACCCCAGGTTCATTCGGTAAAGTTTGTATTTGAAGTTCTAAAGGTGAAGGCATACAACGAAAATACACATTTTTTTAGACACTTAATAAAGGAATATCAAGGAAAAAATAGCCCTAAAATAAATTCAATTGTTAAGAAGAAAAAAACCGAGAAGATAAAATATAATTGAAAAGGTGTTCTATTAAAAAAGGAACTCTAGGTGAGAACCTCTTCCTTTGGAAAAGCATGATTGCTATAAATAAACAACAACGCAACTCCAATACTTATAAAAGCATCTGCAGGATTAAAAATATACTGAAAAAAAGTAAAAAAATCTCCCCCTATGAAAGGAATCCAATCTGGTAATGTCCCTTGCCATATAGGAAAATAAAACATATCTACCACTTTGCCATAAAAGAGTTCTCCATAAGGATTTTCTGAAAAAAGAGTCGCTACTTTATGATNAGAATCATCAAAAATAACTCCATAAAAAATAGAATCTAGAATATTACCTATTGCACCCGAAAAGATGAGAGCTATCGCAAAAATTACGGCATTGTGAACCTTCCTTTTTATGTTTTGATACAACCAATATACAATTCCACTAACAGCAACCAGCCTAAACAAGGTTAAAAACAACTTTCCTCCTCTACCTCCAAATTCAAACCCCATAGCCATGCCGTTATTTTCTGTAAAATGGATTTTAAACCAATCGAAAATAATNATTTCTTGTCCAAGTACAAAGTGAGTTTTTACATACACTTTAAGAACTTGATCTAAAATAATTGCAATTAAAACAGTAANAATTGCAAAATTTTTTTTTGACATGATTTTTTTATTTGCGCCCACAAAAGGAACAGTGTTATTGTTTGCGTTTTGCTTCAATACTTAAAGTTGCATGAGGAACTAATTTTAAACGCTCTTTCTGAATCAATTTTCCTGTAACTCTACAAACGCCATATACCCCGTTTTCAATTCGTAACAANGCATTTTTCAGATCTCTNATGAATTTTTCTTGTCGAATCGCTAATTGAACATTNGCTTCTTTGTTCATGACATCTGAACCTTCATCAAAAGACTTAAACGAAGGAGAAGTNTCATCTGTTCCATTGTCTGCATCATTCTTATATGCTTCTTTTAACAGTAATAAATCTTCTTCTGCTCTTGCTATTTTTTTCTCAATAATCTCTCTGAACTCTTGTAAGTCTTCCTTTGAAAATTTTAATTTTACGTCTGACATAAATTTTATATTTTTTCAATTAATATTTTACTCTTTATCGTATCAAATTCAACCTCTACACCGTTTATTANTTCATCAATAAAAACTAATTTTAGAGTGAGTGTTTCACTCATAATGTATTCTTTATTTTCTGAAACAGCTGCTTGTAAATTTTGATCGTCTAAAATTGTTAATTTAATTTTATCTGTTACTTCTAATCCTAAATCTTTTCGGGCATTCTGAATTCTATTTACCAGTTCTCTNGCAACACCTTCTTTTCGCAATTCTTCTGTTATGGTTACATCTAAAGCNACTGTTAAAGAACCTTCATTGGCTACAAGCCATCCTTCAATATCTTTAGATGAAATCTCTACATCTTCAAGTTCTAAAGTAATATTTTTTTCATTAATACAAATAGAAATTTGATGCTCTTTTTCAATTTTGCTTATATCTTCTTGAGTAAAATTTTGAACTTCAGCTGCAATAAAACGCATGTCTTTCCCAAATTTCGGCCCCAATGCTTTGAAATTTGGTTTAATTTGTTTGATTAAAATATCTGATGCATCCTCTAAAAGTTGAATCTCTTTTATATTTACTTCATGCTTTATGAGGCTGGCAACGGCCAAAATTTCTTCCTTTTGTTGCTGATTCGCTATTGGAATCATTATTTTTTGAAGTGGTTGACGTACTTTAATTTTTTCTTTCGCTCTTAAAGACAATACCAATGAAGATATAATTTGAGCGTTTTCCATTTTGCGTTCCAGGCTCTGATCTACAAAACTTTGGTCAAATTTTGGAAAATCAGATAAATGAATACTTTCTGAGGTTTCTTTTTGAGTTACAGAGTTCAAGTCTTGATATAGTTTGTCCATAAAAAAGGGTGCTATTGGCGCACTCAATTTTGCAATAGTTACCATACAAGTATACAGCGTTTGATATGCAGAAATTTTATCTGTTTGATAATCTCCCTTCCAAAAACGTCTTCTGCTCAGACGCACATACCAGTTACTTAGGTATTCTTGCGTAAATTCTGAGATTGCTCTTGCTGCTCTTGTAGGCTCGTAAGCCTCATAGAATTTATCTACTTTTGTTATTAAAGTGTGTAATTCAGATAAAATCCATCGATCTAATTCTGGTCTGTCTTTTAAAGATATGTCTTTCTCAGCATATGAAAACCCATCGATATTTGTATATAAAATGAAAAAAGAATACGTATTGTATAGCGTTCCAAAAACTTACGCTTTACCTCTTCTATTCCCTCTAAATCAAACTTTAAATTATCCCAAGGATTTGCATTTGATATCATGTACCATCGTGTTGCATCTGCTCCGTAGGTGGATAAAGTTGTAAAAGGATCTGTTGCGTTTCCAAGACGTTTAGACATTTTATGCCCATTTTTATCTAGAACCAATCCATTAGACACCACGTTTTTATAAGCTACAGAATCAAAAACCATGGTTGAAATTGCATGAAGCGTGTAAAACCAACCACGTGTTTGGTCTACTCCCTCTGCAATAAAATCTGCTGGAAAAGATTTATTTTGATCTATTTTTTGTTTATTCTCGAAAGGATAATGCCANTGNGCATANGGCATAGAACCAGAATCAAACCAAACATCAATTAAATCGCTTTCGCGGTTCATGGGTTGTCCTGATGCTGATACTAAAACAATCTGATCAACAATATTNTTNTGTAAATCTATTGTTGCATAATTTTCCTCTGTATTATTCCCAACTTCAAAGCTTGAAAAAATATCTTCATCCATAAAACCTGCAGTTACAGCACGAGACATTTCGTATTTTAGTTCTTCAACTGAACCAATACAAATTTCTTCTTTACCATCTTCTGTTCTCCANATTGGCAAAGGAATTCCCCAATATCTTGATCGAGATAAATTCCAATCGTTTGCATTTGCTAACCAGTTTCCAAAACGACCAGTCCCTGTAGATTCAGGCTTCCAGTTGATCGTTTTATTTAACTCATGCATTCGGTTTTTTACATCAGTTACTTTAATAAACCATGAATCTANNGGNTAATATAAAATAGGCTTATCCGTTCTCCAACAATTTGGATAACTGTGTTTGTATTTTTCAACTTTAAAGGCTTTATTTTCTGTTTTAAGCTTAATTGCTAGCTCAACATCTATCGATTTTTCTGGAGCCTCACCATCTTTATAATATTCATTCTTCACATACTTACCTGCAAATTCACCAACTTCTGGCCTAAATTTCCCCTGTAAATCTACTAACGGAACTAAATTATCATTTTCATCTTTTACCAACATTGGTGGTATTTCAGGAGTTGCTTGTTTTGCTACAATGGCATCATCTGCTCCAAAAGTTGGGGCNGTATGTACAATTCCTGTTCCATCTTCTGTCGTTACAAAATCTCCAGAAATTACTCTAAAGGCATCCTCTGGATTGTCATTTGGAAGGCAGTAATCTAAGATTTGTTCGTATTTGATATCTACTAAGTCNCTACCGATACATTCTTTCAATACNCGAAAAGGAATCTTTTTATCACCAGCATTGTANGTNTTTAGTTCGTCTAAGGACGTCACTTCAAAATTATTCNTTCCTCCAAATTGTTTGCCAACAAGTTTTTTNGCTAAAATTACTTTTGTAGGCTCAAAAGTATATTGATTGAATGTTTCGACTAAAACATATTCAATTTTTGGACCTACAGTTAAGGCTGTATTACTAGGGAGTGTCCATGGTGTGGTCGTCCAAGCTAAAAAATAAATGGTTCCTTCATTTTTTAAAAAGTCTGGAAGCGTATTTTCTACCGCTTTAAATTGTGCCACAACAGTTGTATCTGTTACGTCCTGGTAGGTCCCCGGTTGATTTAATTCATGAGAACTCAAACCAGTTCCAGCTTTTGGAGAATAAGGCTGAATGGTATACCCTTTGTAAATTAATTTTTTATTGTAAATCTGTTTTAATAGCCACCAAACAGATTCCATATACTTTGGTTCGTAGGTAATATAGGGATCTTCCATATCTACCCAATACCCCATTTTCTGTGTTAAATCATTCCAAACATCGGTATAACGCATGACCGCTTTTCTACAAGCAGCATTATACTCTTCAACAGAAATTTTTTGCCCAATATCTTCTTTGGTAATCCCCAACTCCTTTTCAACTCCTAACTCAATTGGTAAACCATGAGTATCCCAACCCGCTTTTCGCTTCACTTGGTATCCTTTCATGGTTTTGTAACGTGGGAAAATATCTTTAATAGCTCTCGCCAGAACATGATGAACTCCCGGCAAGCCATTAGCAGAAGGGGGCCCTTCAAAAAATACAAATGGTTTTGCATTTTCTCTTGAAGTTACACTCTTTTCAAAAATGTTGTTTTCTTGCCAATAAGTAAGAATTTCTTCTGCTACTTTTGGTAAGTCAAGACCTTTATATTCAGGAAATTTAGCTTTCATTTTCTATCATTTCTAATGAGAATGCGAAATTAAGGATTTTCTATAAAACGGAGGCTTTTAGACGCAAAAAAAAGAACTGACTACATGTCTCTTTCTTTTTTAATGGTTTCATAAGCAGATTGTATGCTTTGAAATTTTTCGTTTGCTCCTTTTAGATGTGCCTCTCCCAAATCCTGAAGTTTATCTGGATGGTATTTTTTTACCATTTTTCTGTATCCCTTTTTCACCTCTTCATTGGAAGCAGACTCGGAAATTTCTAGAATTTTATAGGCATTCGCCGAAACGTCAAAGAACATGGCTTTTATCGATTCATAATCTTGCAGATTGACATACAAGTACCCCGCTATTTTTTTAATTTCTTCTAACTCTGCTTGAACAACGTATTGATCTGATTTTGCAATCCCAAATAAAAAGTGAACTAATTGCAAACGAGAAGCATGTGGCATATTTTGTCTAATCTGAATACANACTTGACGAGCAGAAACCTCCTTTTTTATAATTCCATTAAACAATTTAAATGCATTGTTTGCTCTTTGTTTTCCGTACATATTCACGAATTGATTTCGCACAAAATCCAATTCTCGTTGATCTACTTTGCCGTCAGCTTTTATGACAATAGAAGCCAAAACTAATAAGCATATTTCAAAATCTCCCGATTGAGTTTGCTCAAAACGACTCCCTGTTTTTGGTCTTCTTTGATAGGCTTGTTGTTCTTTATTTAAATCTTCATTAGAAAAACCACTTACAAACTGACCAATTGCAAACCCTATTGCAGCTCCAATTGGCCCTCCTAAACTAAATCCTAAACCTGCACCCAACCATTTCGTAAAACTTCCCATATCATAATTTGTCCCAAATATATAAAAATAGCCTTATTTAAGGTTCATTTATCATCTCGATTTTGTGAATATATTAATTAAAATAAGCTTTAAAATACCTCTTGAATTCCGATTGAATTATTCGTATATTTGTACCTTAAATAAATGATAATTATGTATCCAGAAGAATTAGTAAAGCCAATGCGTGATGAGTTAATAAACGCTGGTTTTAAAGCATTATATACAAGTGAAGATGTCGAAAACGCAATCTCCAAAGAAGGAACAACTTTGGTCATGGTAAATTCTGTTTGTGGATGTGCTGCAGGTACCGCTAGACCAGGAGCCATTGCTTCTCTAGGAGCCGACAAAGTTCCTGTAAACCTAACGACTGTTTTTGCAGGAGTAGAAAAAGAGTCTACACAAAAAGCCCGTGAATTCATGGTTCCTTTTCCTCCATCTTCACCAGCAATCGCATTGTTTAAGGATGGAAATTTGGTACACATGTTAGAACGTCATCATATTGAAGGTCGGTCTGCACAAATGATTGCACAAAATTTNGTCCAAGCTTATGATGAGTTTTGTTAAAATCAACAAATAACACTTTCTAAAAGAAAGCGCTTTAAAATCCATTCTAATTTGAATGGATTTTTTTATTTTTATAAAACAAACTCTAAACAAAGGAGAAATGTATCAAGAAATAGTCATTNAAAATGCCATTAAATTTGTAAAAGAAATATTAAAAAATGCGGAAGGAGGGCATGATTGGTTTCATATTAATCGTGTATTAAAAAATGCTGTTTTAATTTCTGAAGAAGAAAAAGCAGATCTTTTTATCGTTTCTTTGGGAGCTTTATTTCACGATATTGCTGACCCTAAATTTCATAATGGTGATGAAACTATTGGACCTAAAATAACAAACGCCTTTTTAAGAAAAGAAAAGGTAGACGAATTGGTGATCAATCATGTTATTAATATTATCAAACACATCTCTTTCAAAAACTCTTTAGAAAATCCTGAAGAAATATTTAATTCCATCGAATTAAAAGTGGTTCAAGATGCAGACAGATTAGATGCTATTGGAGCGATTGGAATCGCTAGATGTTTTAATTACGGAGGATTTAAAAACAGAACGTTATACAATCCTGAAATTCTTCCTAACCTTAATATGGATAAGGAAGCGTATAAGAATTCGACATCTCCGACGATCAACCATTTTTACGAAAAACTATTGCTTTTAAAAGATAAAATGAATACGAAATCAGGGAAAAAAATTGCACTCAGTAGACATACTTTCATGCTAGAATATTTAAACCAATTTTATAATGAGTGGAATGGAATTAAATAATTAATTCTCTTTTGCCACTTCTAAAGCAGTGATTTTATGTTCTAAAGTTGCCAATTCTTCTCCACATTCAATAATTTTATCTGCAGTTAGCTGTTGATTAGAATTTACAAACTCTAATAACTCATTACTTTTAAATGTATAATATTCAATTGCCTTTTCTATTTTGCTTTGCATTTTTTTTCTTATTGAATTAAATTCATCATTTCATTTCTATATTTCGACGCGGATTTTCCCGTAAACTCTTTAAATAACTTATTAAAATGGGAAAAATTATTGAATCCACACTCAAAACAAATATCTGTAATACTAGACTGACTCTCCGATAACAACTTTGTTGCATGAACAACCCTATATTCATTGACTAGTTTTGTAAATGTTTTTCCGGTTGATTTTTTGAAAAACCTACAAAATGCAGGAACCGTCATGCTCACCAAACCCGCAATTTCATCTAGGCTAATATGTTGATTGAAATTTTCGTTTATATATTTAAAAATCTCATCTATCTTATTATTATTTTGAGGTTGGGCTTCAAAAGCAAAACCATCCGCATTTAATATTGTATAATCTTCAGACTTTGAGAGTGTATGTAAAATTTCTAATAAAATTAAAACCTGCTTAAAGCCTTTCTTTTCTGTTAATTTCTCAATCTTTATCCCTAATTTTTGTTTTGTTTTTACTCCAAAAACAATTCCTTTTTTAGCTTTTTCAAATAGGATATGAATCGGTTTCATTTCTGGGATTTCAAAAAAAGTATCTCCTAAAAATTCTGGTTTAAATTGTACGAGTGTTTCAGAGCCATTTGTTGTAAGTCTGTCGGTAAACCCATTATGAGGCAAGTTCGCGCCTATTAATAACAATTGACTGTTATTAAAGTAAGATAGATGATTCCCTATATGTGTTTTACCCTTTCCTTTATTTACATAAACCAATTCAATTTCAGGGTGAAAATGCCAAAAAGCCTTGATCTCTTTTAAAAACTCAGTGTGTTTTTTTACTAAAATAGAACTTCCAAAATTTGGACTAATTTTTTCTAAAGTAGGTTTTGTATTCATTTTTTTCAAATTCAAAAACAAATTTACAATACTTAATTATAAAATGCTGTTTAAAATTACCGATAATGTGCTCTATATTAACCCTTATATTATTTTAAGTTTATAAAAATAGTAATTTAGCATATATTATTACCAATCCTGTTGTTTTTAAATCTTTATTTCAACAATAACTTTGCAGTGTTATTAATCATTAAAATGAAAAAAAATGAAAACAACAATTAAAAAATACCTGATCGTAGCATTCCTATTTGGAACATTCATAAGTTACGCAATTGATTCTAACACAATAAATACGGTACTCGTAAAAAAGTTTAAAGTTGAATACAAAGAAGTAAAGAAAGGTCATACTTTAACGATCAAAGATGAAAATAAAATTACGTTGTATAAGGAAGAAATCAAAAACTCNGGAGACTACTACAANCAATTTGACTTCACGAACTTAAAGGATGGTTTGTACACAACTGAGCTTGAAAAAGACTTTGAGATTATCATCAAAAAAATAAAAATTGACAATGGCCTTGTTAATTATATAGAAGAAGATACAACTAAGATCTTTAAGCCTTCTATNAGATTGAAAAACGATTTATTATTAATTTCGAAAATTTCTTTTAAAAAAGAGCCTATTAAAGTTCAGCTGTTTTATAAAGATACAATGATTCATTCTGAAAAATTTGAGGGTGAAGCTGTTTTAAACAGGGTCTATAAATTATCTAAAATTGAAAAGGGAAAATATACCGTTGTACTTATCTCTGATCAAAGAACCTATGTAAAAGATTTTATCATCTAAGAATTTGATTCAAAATCAAAACAACAATCCTATTCAAAATCGAAACGAGCCTATTTTAGGCTCGTTTTTTATATCTCAAAAAAATTAAAAGCTTGGTCTTCTTTTAGCTAAAAACGCTGAGGTTCCTTCTTTAAAATCCGCTGTTCCAAAACATGCTCCAAACTCTTCAATTTCAATATTAAACCCATTTGTTCCATCTTCAAAACCAGCATTCACAGCTCTAATTGCTGCACTAATTGCTATCGACGAGTTCTTTAAAATTTTATTTGCAATTTTTTGTGTTGTGGGTAATAATTCTTCTTGTGTGGTCACCTCATTAACCAAAGCACAAGCTTTTGCTTCTTGTGCAGAAATCATCCCTGCCGTCATAATCATTTCCATTGCTTTTCCTTTCCCTACTAGTTGAGGCAAACGCTGGGTTCCTCCATAACCAGGAATTACACCTAAAGAGACTTCTGGAAGTCCCATTTTAGCATTGTCAGATGCAATTCTAAAATGACAACACATCGCTAATTCTAATCCTCCACCTAGTGCAAAGCCATTTATTGCCGCGATAACAGGTTTTGATAAATTTTCTATATAATTAAACAACTTTTCTTGTCCTATTCTAGCTAAAAGACTTCCCTCTTGCTCTGAGAAATTTGAAAATTCAGAAATATCAGCTCCAGCAACAAATGCTTTTTCACCACTACCTGTTAAGACAATAACTTTAATACGTTGGTCTTCTTCAAGCTTTTCAAAAGCAAGACTCAACTCAGAAATCGTCTCTTCGTTCAGAGCGTTTAATTTTTTAGGCCTGTTAATTGTTATTTGTGCTAAGCGGTCTTTTATAGAAACTAAAATGGTATTAAAATTCATTCTTTTGGATTTTATTCTTTTGGTAAAACTACTGTAAAAACAGTTCCCTTTCCTTCTTTTGAAGTAAATGAAATAGAACCATTGTATGCTTCAATTATATTCTTTGTAATCGCTAGACCCAATCCCATACCACTTGTTTTTGTGGTAAATTTAGGTTCAAAAATTAGGTCTTTTAAATCATCAGAAATCCCTTTTCCGTTATCGACAACGGAAATTATTAAATTCTTTTCTTTTGATAAGACAGTTACGTCAATAATTGGATTTTCTATGTTTTCTGTCGCTTGAATTGCATTTTTAAGCAGGTTTGTCACAATTCGAATCAACTGTGTTTTATCTAAGTTGGCATATAATTTTTTTTCGCTAGGATGATAGGTTATGTATTGTTCTGTAAAAATGTCAAGGGCAAACTTTATAACACTAATTATTTCGATTTGTTCTTTCTTTTGAATTGGCATTTTTGCAAAATCTGAAAAAGCAGATGCAATAGAACTCATTACGTCAATTTGTTGAATTAAAGATTGACTAAATTCTTTTAACTTCTCTTTTGCTCTGTCATCTGTGGAAAGAAAATTTCTTTCAAAACTCTGCACTGTCAAACGCATGGGAGTTAGTGGGTTTTTAATTTCGTGGGCTACTTGTTTTGCCATTTCTCTCCATGCCTGTTCTCGTTCGCTCTTGGCCAATTTAGTTGCACTCTCTCCCAACTCATCAATCATATTATTATAGGCCTCAACTAAAACTTCTATTTCAGAACTAGCCTTATTTAAAATAATCTTTTCATTTCTCTCAGTTAAACGTGTTTGTTGAATTTTGTCGGAAATGGTTTTGATAGACCTGGTAATATAACTAGATAAAAAATAAGCAAATGCGATTGCAATTATCAACATAAAAACATAGACAAATCCTAATCTTGAAATAAACTCTTTTAACTCTTTTTTAATTTCTAGATTGTCTTGCGTAAATTGTAGCTCTAAAATCCCAATTCTTTTATTTTTTACACCATAAATGAAAGAGTAGGACGATTGATAAATGATTCCGTTATCTTCACTGGTTGTTAATATTTTATGAGCGCGATTTTGCGATAATTCTTTTAAAAATGGGGCTGAAATTCTTTTAATATCTGGCCGTTCAAAAGCAATTTTACTAGAAGATTTAAGTAAGATTCCCTCTAAATTATAAATTGCGATATTTAATTTATTAATTGTAGATATTTCATGAATACGTTCGTGAAATATTTTAGACAAATTCTCAGTATTTACAGGATATACTGTCTTATTTTTTAATTCTAAATAAATCGTTTGTTTTGTCGTTGACTCTTTTCGTTCAAAACGCTGAACATTATAGTCTTTTGTCTGTTCATCATACTGATAAATCGTTACTAGTAAAATTAATATTGATGCCAACAACACCAATAAAATCATTGATAAAAAAATACGTATTCTTAGAGATATGTTCTTAAAACTAATCAAATCTATTTTTGTTTTGGCATGAATTAATCTTCAAAATTTCTTTCAGTATCTTAAAAATACTTTTTATGAAATCATTTTCTGAATCTGAAGTTCAATAATTAAAAGTAAAAGCTAAATATGAATGCCTCTAATCTACAACTTATTTAGTTCTCTTTTAGCAATTTCAAATTCTGCAGGGGTATTAATGTTTTGTATAAAATAAGTATCAACTTCTACTATTTCAACCTCAGAATTAATTAACATTTTTCTTGGACAAGAATATCCTTGTGCCAAGTATTGCAATAATATAGGATACGCTTTCGGCTCATAAATTGTAATCAAAGGTTCTATAAAATCTTTCCCTTTTCCCTTAATTGCTGTAGCAACTTTACTTGGATTTCTATGTGTTAATAATAACTGAATTGTCGCATCATTTAAAAAAGGTAGATCTGTTGCGAGAACAAACCATGCCGAATTTGGATCTTTTTGGAATGCAGAACAAATGGCCCCAAAAGGTCCAAGATCGAGAAATTTATCAGAGATATCGTTCTTGTTATCTGAGGCATTTTGAACCCCGTAAAAAGTTTCTAAATGATGCTTTTCTAACAATTCTTTTGCAACTTCTTTTTGAGGTTTTCCGAAATAATCCAAGGATCCTTTATCTTGCCCCATCCTTCTACTTTTCCCTCCAACTAACACCAAGCCTTTAACTGGCGGAGTCTTTTTTTGGAGAAGGTTCCCAATGTGATTTGCAATTTGATCAACTTGATCAATGGTATAACATTTGAGATGCTTTATGTTTGGGTATTTTTCTTCTAAAAAACTAAAATACGGAGTGTCTTTTGTTAATTTAATTACAAACTGTATGCAATCCAATTGTTCTAATCTTTTTAAAACTGATGCCTCTTTTTCGATATCAAGAATTAGGATCTGTTTAAGTCCTTCATAATGATTCCCGTTTATAAAAACCGAATCAAATTGTGCAAAATCCAACCGTTGTTGAAATTTATTAATTTTTCCTGTGGTTTCAATTTGTAAATTACCTTGTGCGTGAAATACAAATTGAGACAAGTTACTTTTCTTAATCTCTGTCGAATGAGATGCATCAAAATAAGCCAATTTATAGCCGGTTAATCTTTGAGATATTTTAGAAACTAAATCAGAAATAGTANCACAATTCGTTCCCAAAAAAGAAATTTCATTTGGAGCGAAATNATCATTATTTCGTTTTTCTAAATTTGTATGTTTTTGATGTTTACTCATTTTTAATAGCTGATTTTCCACCTGTTTTTTCTAATAATCTAATCTCTTTTGTTACTATTTCTTGACTGAGACTTTTACACATATCATAGATGGTTAAGCAAGAGATCGTAACCCCTGTTAANGCTTCCATTTCTACCCCTGTTTTGCCCTCTATTACCACCTTACAAAGTACAGTGATGTTTTCTGAATCTGAAACACTTATNTCGATATCAACACCATTTATGAGTAAAGGATGACACATCGGTATTAATTCTGATGTTTTTTTAACACCCTGAATTCCTGCAATAATTGCAGTTTGAAAAACAGGTCCTTTTTTGGTAATTAATTCATCATTTTTAAAATGAGAAATCAATTCTTTTCCTAAAAACATCGTTGCTTTTGCAATGGCTGTTCGTTTGGTAATAGGCTTACTAGAAACATTGACCATTGAAGGGTTTCCTTTTTTGTTGATGTGGCTTAATTTACTCATAATCTATATTTTAATACTGGAAATACTGCTCCTTTTTTAAATACTGTTTTATCGTTTGGTAGTTGCATGAATGCATCTGTATTGGCGAGGCTTGCCAAATCTCCAGAACCATTAGCTGNAACTGGAAACGCTATAATATGTCCAAATTTATTTTTTAATTTTACTTGCAAGAAATAAACGAGATTGGGTTTAAAGTAGACATCTTCTCCTAAGATAGCGGTTTCTTCTTTTTGAACGATCCCTAAAGAATTGAAATACCAAGGATAAAAATACGCCAAACAATTCACAAAGGTAGCAATTGGATTTCCAGGAAATCCAAATACAATACAATTCGCTTTTTTTCCAAAGAAAAATGGTTTTCCTGGTCTTTGTGTTACTTTATGAAAAATTTTTTTCACCCCTAATTCATCAAAAACTTGGGGCAAAAAATCATACTTCCCTTTGCTAACAGCTCCACTAAAAAGCAATACATCAAACTCTTGTAAATAATTTTCAATCTTAAGTTTAATCGTTTGTTTGTGATCCTTAATATGAGCTGTTTCTGAGGAAATATTTAATTTTTCTAACAAACTAACTAACGTAAACACATTGCTTCTTCTTATTTGATGTGTTAACGGAACCTCATTGACTCCAACCAACTCATCGCCTGTGGACACAATCATAACTTTTGGTTGTTTGGCAACTTTTACAAACGATTTACCAACCGTTGCTAAAACACCTATTTCCGCAGCAGATATTTTTGTGTTTTTCTGAATCAAGACATCGTCTACTTTTCTATCTTTTCCTTTGTTATGAATATTTTGCCTCTTTTTAATTTCATCAAGAGCAACCGTTGCTACCCCATTTTTAACGGTAATATCCTCGTACCTAATTACCGTATTTGCTTTGTTTGGTAGAACAGCACCAGTCATAACTTCAATACACTCTTTTGAGTCTTGAAGCGTAAGTTGCTTCCCACCTGCTGCTTGAACTCCGGCTATTTTAAAACTTCTTTGTCCTTTTTTAAATTCTTCAAAATCAATTACAATTCCATCCATAGATACCCTGTGAAAAGGAGGGAAGTCTCTGTCTGCAAGAATATCTTCTTTTAAAATTCTCCCCAAAGATGTTAAAAATGGAATTTCTTCAACCCCAAAATCTTGGGTTGTATTTAAAACAGTTTGTAAAGCGTTTTCTACTGAAATCATTTTTTAAAGTATCAACTTTATTGTTTTTAATTTTTTAACCTCCGATAGTACTCATGCTCTCAGTAACATTTCCTTTTGTACGATTTGCTTCTGCAACAAAACCATTTTCTGGTTTCCTTTTGACCAAGGATAAAAAAAGATTTTTTAGCGCTTCATTGGAGGCTCCATTTCTAATAAAATCTCTGAGATTAAAAACACCATCATCAAACAAACAATTCTTAAATGTTCCTTTAGAAGTAACTCTGATCCGATTACAATCTGAACAAATAGTTCTTGTAAATGCAGGAATAATTCCTATGGTTCCTGTGTGTTTTTCAATTGTATAATTTCTTGAGGTTGACGAGGGTTCTGAATTAACTTCAGAAACTTTAAACTCAGATTTTATTTCATTTAAAATTTTTTTGAATGTCCAATTCTCAGTCATTTTTCGCTGCCCTTCCCCATTAAAAGGCATTTCCTCTATGAAACGAACTGCAACATTTTTATCTTTTGTAAGTCTTACAAAATCTAAAATTTCATCTGTATTAACCCCTGCTTGAACAACAACATTCAGTTTTAAATGTAAACTACTTTTTTCAAGAAGTTCTAGGGTATTATACACCTCAGGAAAAACATCTCTTCTGGTAATTTTTGTAAACTTATCTCGTTGCAAACTATCAATACTTAAATTGATGTTTTTTACTTTTTCTAACTTTTCAATGCTAGCAATATGAGGAGAAATTAAAGCGCCATTTGTTGTAATATTGATCACATCTAACAAATCATTATGAGATAACATTTCTAAAAAACCCACGAAGTCCTTCCGAACAAAAGGTTCTCCCCCTGTTAAACGTACTTTTTTTACTCCCAACTCTGTCAATACACGGATGATACGATACATTTCTTTAAAAGTAAGTAACTCTTGCCTAGGAGCAAGATCTATTCCATGAGCAGGCATACAATATTGGCAACGTAAATTACATCGATCTGTTACTGCAAATCGAACATAATTAATTTGTCTTCCAAAATTGTCTTTTAATTTGTTCATTTAATTTGGTAATTTCTTACTCAATAGTCCATATATAAATGCTCCTAAAAGCGCCCCAATTAGTATGAGTATTGCAGGAATTAATTTAAACCCAAGAATTATAAAGATTGGAGCTGCACAAGCTCCAGAAATTCCCCAACCCAATCCAAATAATGTCCCTCCTAAAAGGGTCCTTACAAACCCCTTTTTCTTTTGTTTGGGATAAATGTTATTTCCATGAATATCTTTTATAATTCCTCTTTTGAATAACTGCATAAAAACCATTGAGATAACAACTGCTCCTCCGATAATTCCATACATATGAAAAGATTGAAATTTAAACATCTCATAAAAACGGTACCATGAAATTGCCTGAGATTTACTTAAAACAATTGCAAAAAATACTCCTAATACTAAAAATTTACTATTTTTCATACCTTAAAATATTGAGGGAATTATAAACCAAGTAGCAAGTACACCACCAATAAAAAAACCAATTACCGCCAATAAAGATGGAAATTGTAAGCTGCTTAATCCAGTAATTGCATGCCCAGAAGTACANCCTCCTGCATAGCGAGTTCCAAAACCAATAAGAAACCCTGAAACTAAAAGAATTAAAAATCCCTTGAAAGAAGAGTAAATCTCTTCACCAAAAATTTCATCTGGAAAATATTGAGTGCCTACATTTGAAAACCCTATGTTGGTTAACTCGTTGACTGTTGTTGGGTTTAAATCGATATATTGATTCGGAATTAAATAGACCGAAGAGAGGTACCCACCAATGATTAACCCAACTACAAATAATAGAGCAAAATCACGTTCCTTCCAATCTTTTTTAAAATACGCTGAAAGGTTCCCTGCTCCTGCCATGGTACAGAGTGTTTCAAAATTTGTAGAGGCTCCAAAATTTTTACCAAAGTAAAAATATAGCAGTAATGAAATTGCTATTAACGGACCTCCAACATACCAGGGCCAGGGTTCGAATATAAAATCCATATTTATAATGTTATTTTTAAGTAGTTCATAATTAATCTTGTTGCCCCAAGATTCTGTTGAATGTATTGTTTGTTCTTTTCCCCAAACGTTTTTCTATAATTTTCATCGGCGTGTAATTTGATGAAAATACTTGAAAACTCTTCTTGATTAGAAATGGAAATACACCCTTTTAAAGCCACTAAATCGATGGCTTCTTTAAATTTTTTATATTGGTTACCAATGACTATGGGAATTCCAAAAGTTGCAGGCTCTAAAATATTATGTAACCCTGTTCTTAATCCTCCTCCTACATAGGCTGCATCTGCAGCTGGGTATATTTTAGTTAAAATACCTATTGTGTCAAGGATAAGTACCTTATATTCTGATAACTTTTTCCCTTCTTTTTCAGAAAACAAAATGGCTTTGTTATGAAGCGCTTCTTGCAATTTTAAAATGGCGTCTTTGTTAATATTATGTGGTGCAATAATGAATTTTTCTTTTGCTGATGCCTTGTTAATGATATAATTTACTAATAATTCTTCATCCTCTTTCCAAGTACTCCCTGCGACTACTGTATACTGATTGTTTTTAAAATCACTGATAAAATCTGGGGTATTCTCTTGTGACAACAACTTTGACACCCTATCGAAACGGGTGTCACCGGAAACCGTGACAGATGAAAAGTTGATAGAATTTAGCAATTCTTTAGAAGTTAGGTCTTGTACAAAAAAGTGATGAAAAGCTTGCAAAGATCTTCGCATAAACCCACCATAGTATTTAAAGAAAATTTGATTTTTTCTTAAAATTCCTGACACTAAAATTGTTTTAATCTCTTTCTTTTTTAATTCATTCAAAAGGTTGGGCCAAAACTCATACTTTATAAAAAGGACCATCACAGGGTTTACTTCTTTTACAAACTCTCTTACATTGGACTTAGAATCCAGAGGCAAATAGCAAATAACATCTGCCAAGTTATAATTCTTTCGAATTTCATATCCAGAGGGTGAAAAAAAAGTAACTAGAATCTTATACTCAGAATGAGTGTTTCTAATTTCTTCTATAATGGGTCTTGCCTGCTCAAATTCTCCCAAAGAAGCCACATGAAACCATATTGTTTTTGCATTCTTTAATCCGGAAATCTTAGAAAAAGATTCTTTTCTTCCCCTAACAAAAAGCTTTATTTTTTTATTAAATAAAGCAACTATCGGAAGCAACCAAGAAGTAATACAAACAACAACGTTATAGAACAAATTCATAGTTGTAAAAGTACAAAACGCATTTGTTTTAAAACAAAAAAAAATTCAAGCAAATAAATGCTTGAATTTTTATAATTTTTAAAAAAGCGAAATTACTTAAGCTTCTAATGGTGTTATAGAAACATAAGATCTATTATCTTTTTTCTTTCTAAACTCAACAACTCCATCAACTTTTGCATGTAAAGTATGATCTTTACCCATGTAAACGTTTTCTCCTGGATTATGAGTTGTTCCTCTTTGACGAACTAAAATGTTTCCTGCAATAGCAGCTTGTCCTCCAAATATTTTTACTCCTAGACGTTTCGATTCTGATTCTCTACCATTCTTCGAACTACCTACTCCTTTTTTATGTGCCATGATAC
>JGI26079J46598_1000096_pt1 | contig 32688 bp, 29 predicted proteins | sample SaaInl59LU_5_DNA_FD_46598 | JGI IMG/M metagenome (IMG submission 46598) | reverse complement strand
TAAACAACCTTTTGCAACATAAGCAGCTGCCAAGGGCGCTGTTATTGCAGATGTTATACCTGCAGCAAACAAACCTATAGCTAAAAAGTATTTTGCAAAATTACCATATAAAGGAACTAAGCCTTTTGCTAAATCTGCTGCGTTTAAAATGTTAGTAGAAGAAATAGAAGCAGCTGAAACTATAATAGCCATAGATACTAAACCTCCTAAAAGTATAGAGATAAAAGTATCTTTTTTGGCAAATGTTAAATCTTCTTTTTTATGCCATCTTTCTTTAACTAAAGAAGCATGTAGAAACAAATTATAAGGTACAACTGTTGTTCCAATTAAACCAATAATGGTTAATAAGCTTTTATCTGGAAAACTAGGAACAAACATTCCTTTTAAAATTTGTAAAATATTAGGTTTAGTTACAACTGCAGTTATTACAAATGAAAAACTCATCAACAATACTAATGTAACAAGTGCTTTCTCTAAAAATTTATAATTACCAATATAGAGTAAAACAAATGCAATTACACCAATAATGATACTCATTAAATTGATAGAAAAATCTCCAAAATTGTACTTAAACTCTCCAAAAATAGTTTCAAGACCTAAGATACCTCCACTTATATTACCTGCTTCATAAGACGCATTACCAACAATAATTGCAGATAAAATTAAAATTGTAATACACTGTTTTAAAATTGGATTTTTTAATTCTTCTCTTATTACTTCAGATAGTCCTTTTTGAGAAATAATACCTAACCTTGCAGCCATTTCTTGCAATACAATAGTTGCAATAATAGAAAGCAACATAGCCCAAANTAAATTAAAGCCAAAATTAACACCTGCTAAAGTACACAGGGTTACTGTACCTGGACCAATAAAAGCTGCTGCNACTAAAGTACCTGGNCCTATATTTTGAAACCACTTTTTAATCATAAAAAAAAGANTTTTTACTGACTAAAGATACTTTTTTATAAAGAAAAACACCTCAAATTNGAGGTGTTTCTGTGTAAATTAATAATTATGAACTTTATTAATAAGCATATCTTTGAGGACCACCTCTTCTAATTTCTTCATTCGCATATTCTTCGAATTGCTTAAAATTATTTCTAAACGCATTAGATAACTTAAAAGCTGTTTCATAGTAAGCCTCATCATTATTCCAAGTAGCTCTAGGACTTAGTAATTCAGTTGGAACACCAGGACAAGATCTTGGTTGTGCTACTCCAAAAACAGAATGTATATGATAATCTTCGTATGTGTAATCTCCTAATTTCCCATCTAAAACAGCGCTAATCATGGCTCTTGTATATTTTAATGGCATTCTTCTACCTACACCATATTTACCTCCAGACCAGCCTGTATTTACTAACCAAACATTAACCCCAGCTTCTTTCATTTTTTTGCTTAACATTTCAGCATATCTTGTTGGATGTAAAGGCATAAATGGTGCACCAAAACAAGCTGAAAAACTTGGCAATGGCTCAGTAACACCAGCTTCTGTACCAGCTACTTTTGCTGTATAACCAGAAATAAAGTGATAAGCTGCTTGTGCAGGTGTTAGCTTTGAAATTGGAGGCAACACTCCAAATGCATCTGCTGTTAAAAAGAAAATATTCTTTGGGTTTTTTCCTATTGAAGGTTTTTGAATATTTTCTATATGATAAATAGGATAACTAACTCTTGTATTTTGTGTAATAGAAGTATCAGCAAAATCTACATTGCCTTCACTATCCATAATAACATTTTCTAAAATTGCTCCTTTTTTAATAGCAGCATAAATTTCTGGTTCTTGTTCTTGTGATAAATTAATCACTTTTGCATAACACCCACCTTCAAAATTAAAGACAGTATTTTCTGCTGTCCAACCATGTTCATCATCTCCAATTAAACTTCTATTTGGATCTGTAGAAAGAGTTGTTTTTCCTGTTCCTGAAAGTCCAAAGAAAATAGCCGTATCACCAGCTGCACCAACATTTGCAGAACAATGCATAGGCAACGTATTTTTATCTACTGGTAATATGAAATTTAGGGCAGAAAAAATACCTTTTTTAATTTCACCTGTATAACCTGTACCTCCAATTAATGCAATCTTTTTAGAAAAATTTAAAATTGCAAAATTATGTTGACGAGTACCATCTACTTCAGGATTTGCCATAAAACCAGGAGCATTAATAACTGTCCATTCAGGAGAAAAGTCNTTTAANTCTTTTTCTGTTGGTCTTAAGAACATATTNTAAGCAAACATATTGCTCCAAGGATATTCNTTAACCACTCTTATATTTAGCTTGTAGTTTTCATCTGCACAAGCGTAACTGTCTCTAACATAAATTTCTTTTTCTGATAAGTAGTTTACAACTTTATCATACAATTGNTCNAACTTATCTTCTTCAAAAGGTAAGTTAATATTACTCCACCAAACTTCATCTTTTGTAANATTATCTTTTACAATAAATCGATCCATTGGAGAACGACCTGTAAATTCACCAGTATTTACAGCAATAGCACCTAAAGAAGATTCTACTCCTTGTTTTTTTAGTAAAGTTTCTTTGTGTAAATCTGCAGAAGAAAGTTGATAATTAATTTTTGCATTTTTGATTCCTAGACTATTTAACGAAATCGATTTCGTATTTGTATCTACCATATCAATGTTTTTTTGTTTTTTTAATTACAGACAAAATTAAACAATATTTTTAGACGGGCATATTTTCGTGCGATTTTTATAAAAAAATTAATTCTTNTTCATTTTTTTTGCGAATATCACAATCATAAGCANCCAACCTATTATAAAAAATAAGCCACCTAAAGGNGTAATAAACCAAATTGATTTTGCTGTTATTTGAGTTAATTGAATAAGATAAATAGAGCCAGAAAAAAGTAGAATGGCAATAAAAAATAAAATACTAATAGTATTTTTTTGTTTTGTAGTAAAACCATCAAAGAGATTAACNATTAATAAAACAATAACATGATACATTTGGTATCTAACAGCAGTTTCAAAACTATTAAGCTGTTCTACTGACAATATTTCNTTTAAAGCATGTGCTCCAAAAGCNCCTAAAATAATTGCAGTTAATCCTAAAAAACAAGTAATAATTAAATTTTTAAACATTTATTNAGNTTTTTGTTTAATTTTAAACAATTATAGTATCTTCGTTATTCTACAAAAATACGTTAATCCTCATGAAAAACATTTTGATTATTGGTGCAGGTAAATCTAGTTCATCACTTATAAAATATTTGTTAGAAAAATCTGATGAAGAAAATCTAAAGATAATTATTGCAGATATTTCTATAGAAAATGCTTTAGAACTTATAGATAATCATAAAAATGCAAGTGCAATTATTTTTGATGTTTTTAATGAAAATCAAAGAAAACAAGAAATAGAAAAGTCTGATATTGTAATTTCTATGTTACCTGCAAGATTTCATATAGAGGTAGCAAAGATTGCTTATTATTTAATAAGCATATGGTTACTGCTTCTTACATTTCTAAAGAAATGAAAGCTTTAGATAGTGAAGCCAAACAAAAAGGATTAATTTTTATGAATGAAATTGGTTTAGACCCTGGTTTAGACCATATGAGTGCCATGCAAGTTATTGATAGAATAAGAGATAATAATGCTAAAATATTATTATTTGAATCTTTTTGTGGAGGATTAGTGGCACCAGAAAGTGATAATAATCTTTGGAATTATAAATTTACTTGGAATCCAAGAAATGTAGTATTAGCAGGTCAAGGAGGAGCTGCTATGTTTATTCAAGAAGGNACTTATAANTACATTCCTTATCACAAACTATTTCGTAGAACTGAGTTTTTAAATATTAATAATCAAAAATTTGAAGCTTATGCTAATAGAGATTCTTTAAAATANAGAAGTGTTTATGGNTTAGANAATNTACCTACAATGTATAGAGGNACNATAAGAAAAGTTGGTTTTTCTAGAGCTTGGAATATTTTTGTTCAATTAGGGATGACAGATGATTCTTACATCATAGAAGATTCAGAAAACATGAGTTACAGAGATTTTGTTAATNTATTTTTAGCTTATTCTCCTTCAGATTCTGTAGAATTAAAATTACGCTCATATCTAAAAATTGATCAAGATGATNTAATGTGGGAAAAATTAGTTGAATTAGATCTTTTTAATCCAGANAAAAAAATTNGATTACAAAATGCAACTCCAGCACAAATGCTTCAGAAAATCTTACAAGATTCTTGGACTTTACAAAAAGATGATAAAGATATGATAGTTATGCAGCATTTATTTGGATATGAAATTGATGAAGAAAAACGACAAATAGAAAGTAGTTTAATTGTAGAAGGAGAAAACCAATCCTATACAGCTATGGCTAAAACTGTTGGTTTGCCTGTTGCAATTGCTACTTTAAAAATTTTAAAAGGTGAAATAAAAACACCAGGAGTACAATTACCAATATCAAAAGAAGTTTATATTCCTATTTTAAAAGAATTAGAATTACATGGGATAAAATTTACTGAACGAAAAGTAAAATACTTAGGCTATAATCCTAATCATGTAATGGGTTAATTACATTTTTAAATAAAAATCTTTAGTTAAATTGATATATTCATCTGTGTATTGATGACGTTTAATCTCAATTGTTAAATTTTCTTTTATAAGTTTTTTGTCTTCAAAAGAAAATTCTAAGAGACTTCTTTTAAATGCTGATGAAGGATTTCCTTTAACATGGCAAAACCTATTTAAAAATAGATTATTTTCTTTTGCTGATTCAACAAAACCTTGTTCTTCTTTAAAAGGAATAATTACTGCAAATTTTCCTTTTTTAGATAAAATTTTTGACACTCCTTTTAGCAATTCATTAAATGATAAAGAAGAGGTAAACCTTGCTTTATTTCTAGCATCGTTTTCAGACTCAAACTTATCTGTATAAAAAGGAGGATTAGATATGATTAAATCATAAGTTTCATCTTCATCTGCAATTTCCTTAGCAAAATTTTGAAAAGAAGAATGGTAACAATACAAACGATCTCCCCAATTAGAATTTTCAAAATTAGTTACGGTTTGCTCATATGCATCATTATCAATTTCAACTGCATCAATGGTTAATGCAAAAGAACGTTGTGCTAACATTAATGCTATAATTCCAGTTCCAGACCCTACATCCAATATTGAATCTATCTCATTTTCTAAGAAAACCCAAGCACCTAATAAAACTGCATCTGTACCAATTTTCATAGCAGTTTTATCATGATGTATTGAAAATTCTTTAAACTTAAATAATGTACTCATAGATCAAAAATACTGTAAAATTAACTTAAAAATAGGTTTTGTATTGGTTTTGTATTGGTCTATCATTTCAAAAATTAAACTACAACAGATATCTTTGGCTTGATTACAAAAAAATGAACATGTCTCAAAAATACTTTTCAACTTTACTTACTTTAATATTAATTACTTCATCAATATTTTCTCAGCAGATGCCAATTGATTTTGAAAACAACAATCATGTGTTTTCAGGTTTTAGTGGTGCAAGTTTTTCTACAAGAAATGATCCTAATAATGCATCAAATAAAGTAGGTCAATTTAACAATAATGGCAATGATGCTAACCAAGGTTTTTGGATTGATTTAACAAGAGATATAGACATCACAAATCAAAAAGAAATAACATTGTCTTTTTACGCTTTTGATCCAAATACGCATACTATTTTATTAAAATTAGAAAACGGTACAAATGCTGATGTAGAAGTTTCACAATCAGTAACAAGTGGTAATGCAAATACTTGGCAAAATTTTACTTTCGATTTTTCTAATGCAAAAGAAACAAGTACTGGAAATACAATCAATGCTACTGGCACATATAGAAAATTAGTTGTTTTTATTGATATAGGAGTACCAACTGCTGGTACTTATTTATTAGAAAACATTACTGACGGATCAACACCTACAGATCCAAATGCTTTAGATGTTGAATACACAAATCTTGTTTGGTCAGATGAATTTGATGGTAATTCTTTGGATACTAATAAATGGCATCATCAAACTTTTGGGCCAAATGGTGGAAGATGGTTTAATGGAGAATTACAACATTATACTGATAGCCCTACAAACTCATTTGTTTCTAATGGTAATTTAAATATCGTTGCAAAAAAAGAAACAAAAACTCTAAATGGGGTTACTTTAGATTATACTTCTGCAAGATTAAACTCTAAATATGCTTTTACATATGGTAGAGTTGATGTTAAAGCAAAATTAACAGAAGGTGCTGGAACTTGGCCAGCAATATGGACTCTTGGTAAAAATATAAGTGAACCAGGAGCTTATTGGGAAACACAGGGTTTTGGAACGACACCTTGGCCAGCTTGTGGGGAAATTGATATTATGGAACATGGTTTACACGCAACTAATGTGGTTTCTAGTGCCTTGCATACACCATCTAGTTCTGGAGCTACTGTTAACACAGCAACAAAAATGTTAACAGATGTAGCTAATAATTATCATGTTTATTCTATGAATTGGTCTCCAAATCAAATTGCTTTTTTAGTTGATGGTGAAGTTTATTATACTTATAAACCATCTACACAAAACAGTAGTACATGGCCTTTTGATTTAGATCAATTCTTATTGCTAAATGTTGCTCTAGGAGGAATTGGTGGTACTGTAGATCCAAATTATACAGAAAGTAGTATGATCATCGACTATGTAAGAGTATACCAACAAAGTACAGCAAGTACTGACGACTTTTTTAGCTCAAAATTTGTGATTTATCCAAATCCTGCTAAAGAAAGTTTAAAAATAAAAACTAAAGAAAATATAGATAAAATAGAGATTTATTCATCATTAGGACAAAAAGTATATTCTAAAAGTTCTAAAATAAACGAAATAAATACAAGTTCTTTAACTTCTGGTGTTTACCTTGTAAAGATTCATTCTAATAATAAAGTAGCAAACAAAAAACTTATTATAGAATAATTAAGGATTTTTTTATTTTTGCATTAGTATTAAATAAATAATTATGAGACATCTAATCTTACTTTTAGCAACAATTTTATTTTTCTCATGTGTAACAACTCAAAATGAATTTGAAGATGATGGAATTCCATTATCTCAAACTGATGTTAGGTTAGAGTTTTATACAAATGAGCCAAATGCAGATGAAATTAAGCTTACTTATTATGATAATGCTAACAATATTGATGTTACAGAAATAATAACCTTTGAATACGATACTAATGGTGATGCTTTACCACATATTATTTATTGGAATGATTATGGATATAAGTATGTTAGAGGTGAAGCTTTTAGAAACAGCCCAAGTTCTGCAGAGCTAATGTTAAAGCTTTTTGTTAACGATAAACTTGTACAAGAAGACTCAAAAGCTGGTACATCTAGTAGTTATGCTAGAGTTACTTTTGATTATACTATTAAATAAAATAATTCATTTTTGCAGAGAGGAAGGGATTCGAACCCTCGATACTATTTCTAGTATACTACCTTTCCAGGGTAGCCAGATAAACCACTCTTGCACCTCTCTAATTATAAATACAACTCTATAAGACCTGCTGGAGTCTCTACTTGTATTTGATTGTTTTTTCTATCTACTTTTTTGATAAAATCATCAATCATTGGAATAAAAATAGTTTTGCCTTCTCTATCTATTTCAAAAAGAGGTTGTGCAGCTTTATCATTAATATGTATAACTGTGCCTACTTCACCAAAATTTGAGTCAAAAACTGAAAAACCTATTACTTCATGATAATAGAATTTATCTCCTTCTAGTTTTGGTAATAATGTAAGTGGTAAATAAACATCAGATTTTAAAATAGAATCTGCCTCTTCCTCAGAATATACATCTTCAAATTGAACCCTTAGTTGATTTCCTTTGTGCAGTGAACTTTTATCAATAAAAAATGGAACCAGATTATTGCCAAGTTCGACATAAACTGATTCCATATTTTTATAAAGTTCTGGTTCGTCTGTATCTAATTTGATAACAACCTCACCTTTAAAACTGTGCTTTCTTACGATTTTGCCTAAATAAAAACAATCTTCTTTACGCATTATCGCTTAAAAAATTACTCAGCTTTTTTCTCTTCAGCAACTTCTGTATCTGCAGCAGCAGCTCCTTCTTCAGCAGCTGTTTCTAATGCTTCAACTTCTTCTGTAGCTTCAACTGCTTCTTCAACTTCTGGAGTTGCAGCAGCAATTCTTGCTTCATTTACAGCTTTTTCAGCTTCTAAAGCTTTTGCTTTAGCTTCTGCTTGAGCTTTTGCTAATTTTTCTTCTTTAGTAGAAACTTTATTTTCTTTTTCTTCTAACCAAGCTTTAAATTTTTCTTCAGCTTGCTCTTCAGTTAAAGCACCTTTTCTAACACCACCTGCTAAATGATTCTTTAATAAAGCACCTTTATAAGATAAAATACCTTTTGCAGTGTCAGTTGGTTGTGCACCATTCTGTAACCATTTTACAGCTCCATCAACATCTAAATCAATAGTTGCTGGGTTTGTGTTTGGATTGTAAGTTCCAATTTTTTCTAAGTAACGACCATCTCTTTTTGCACGTGCATCTGCAGCTACAATCCAATAGAATGGTTTACCTTTTTTACCATGTCTTTGTAATCTAATTTTTACTGGCATAATTTGTTAATGTTGTAAGGTTCTCGACCTTGGTTATTAAAAATTTTATTATCTCGTAATAAGTGGGCGCAAAAATACAAAATACTTTTAATTTATCACCATAAAAATAGCTCTAAAATTTTATTAAATAAAAAACTGATAGTAAATGAGTTAAGACTTACATCATTTGCAATAAAGATAACTTTATAAACACCTTAAATTTGTAGTAACAAAAAGATGTGAAACAATACGCATCTCAAAAAAATTTATTGAAATTTTAAATGAAAAGATAAAATGAAGTATAGTGAAAAAATTTCGAACAAGTTAAACGAATTATTAGAAAAAAATTATGATGCTGAGAAAGGATATTTAAACGCAGCAGATAATGTAAAAAGTAAAAAGTTAAAAATATTTTTTAGAAAAAGAGCTTCTGAAAGAAGTGAGTTTGCTAAAAATTTAAGAACAGAGATTTTATCTTATGGACAAATTCCAGAAGATAATGGATCTTTCAAAGGAACAATGCATAGAAATTGGATGTCATTAAAATCTATGTTTAATTCTAATGATGAAGAAGCTATTTTAGAAGAAGCATTAAGAGGAGAAGCAGCAAGTTATTATGAATATTGCGAAATATTGAAAGAAGATGACTTTGCTCCATCAACAAGAAAAATGTTAGAAATGCAAAAACAGACCATACAGTCTGCTATTAATTCCTTAAAATATCAAGAAGAATTAGTATCATAGAATTCTAATTATTTAAATTAATAAAAAAGTCAATCCTTAATTGGGTTGACTTTTTTTTGTTAATAAGTCAGTATAATTAATTCAGGGTAAATCTTTAATGATTTTGTACATTTAACTCTCCAAATTTACTTCATAAAAATCGTGTATGTACTTAATTTTTGATACTGAAACTACTGGTTTACCCAAAAGTTGGAATGCCCCAATTACAGATACAGATAACTGGCCAAGGTGTATTCAAATTGCATGGCAGTTGCATGATGATATGGGTAATTTATTAGACAGAAACGATTTTCTAATACAACCAGATGGATTTAACATTCCTTATGATGCTGAAAGGATTCATGGTATTTCAACAGAATTAGCGCAAGAAAAAGGAATCTCTTTAAATGAAGGATTAAGGGTATTTAATGAAGCGCTTTCTAAAACAACATTTATTGTTGGTCAAAACGTTGAGTTTGATGTAAATATAATGGGATGTGAATTCCATAGATTGGGTGTTGAAAACAACTTAACAAAACTACCTGTTTTAGACACTTGTACAGAAAAAACAGCATTACTTTGTCAACTTCCTGGAGGTAGAGGAGGAAAATTTAAACTACCTACATTAACAGAGTTACACAAACACTTATTTGGGATAGATTTTGCTGAAGCACACAATGCAACAGCAGATGTAGAAGCAACAACTCGTTGTTTTTTAGAACTAATTCGTTTACGAGAATTTACCAAAGAAGAATTAGATGTAGATGCAGATTATTTTAAAAATTATACTGAAGCTAACCCAAAACCTATTCAGTTAATTGGTATACAACATATCAATTTAAAAAAGGAAAGTGATAAAATTAGAAAACGTCTAGAAAAACTTAAAGACGTAGAAGATACCAAATCTACAAAAGAAGGTTTAGCTGAACTTAAAGATGTTCAATTTGCTCACTTACATAATCATACACAATTTTCTGTTTTACAATCTACTATTCAAATTGGTAATATTGTAAAAGCAGCTGCAAAAGATAATATGTCTGCTGTTGCTATGACAGATACAGGTAATATGATGGCTGCTTTTCATTTTGTAAGTGCAGTATTAAATCACAATAAAAATGCAGAAACACCAATTAAACCAATTGTTGGTTGTGAATTTAATGTTTGTGAAGATCATACTAATAAATCACAAAAAGACAATGGATATCAAGTTGTTTTATTAGCTAAAAATAAAAATGGATATCACAACTTAGCAAAAATGTCTTCTATTGCCTTTGTAGACGGGTTTTACTATGTTCCAAGAATTGATAGAGAGGTAATTAAAAAGTATAAAGACGATATTATTGTTTTAACTGGTAATTTATATGGTGAAGTTCCTAGTAAAATATTAAATGTTGGAGAGCATCAAGCAGAAGAAGCACTTTTATGGTGGAAAGACCAATTTAAAGATGATTTATATATTGAGTTGATGCGTCATAATCAACAAGATGAAACCATTGTAAATGAAACCTTATTAAAATTTTCTAAAAAACATGATATAAAAGTAATTGCTACAAACAATACTTTTTACTTACAAAAAGAAGATGCAAATGCACATGATATTTTACTCTGTGTAAAAGACGGAGAGAAACAAGCTACACCTAAAGGTAAAGGTCGTGGTTATAGATATGGTTTACCAAACGAAGAGTATTATTTTAAATCAACTAAAGAGATGAAAACGCTCTTTGCAGATTTACCTGAAGCCATTATCAATATCCAAGAAGTTGTAGATAAAATAGAAGAATTTACTTTAGCTAGAGATGTATTATTACCNGCTTTTGATATTCCTGATGAATTTAAAGACGCAAAAGATAATGAAGATGGNGGTAAAAGAGGAGANAATAATTACTTGCGTCATCTAACTTATGAAGGAGCNAAAAAACGTTATGGAGAAATAACTCCAGCCATAAAAGAACGTTTAGATTTTGAGCTAGATGTAATTGCTAAAACTGGTTATCCTGGATATTTTTTAATTGTTGAAGANTTTATTAGAGAAGCCAGAAATATGGATGTTTCTGTAGGNCCAGGTCGTGGTTCTGCAGCTGGTTCTGTAGTTGCATATTGTTTATGGATTACAAATATAGATCCTATTAAATACGATTTACTTTTTGAGCGTTTCTTAAACCCTGAGCGTGTTTCTATGCCAGATATTGATATCGATTTTGATGATGAAGGACGAAGCAGAGTTATGGATTATGTAATTAACAAATATGGTGCAAATCAAGTAGCACAAATTATTACTTATGGAACCATGGCTGCTAAATCATCTATTAGAGATACAGCAAGAGTGTTAGATTTACCTTTATTTGAAGCAGACAGAATTGCAAAATTAATACCTGGGGTAAAACTTCAAAACATATTTGGAGATGATGAAAAAAGTAAAGGTAAAATTGCTGGTTTACGAAGCGAAGAAAAAGCTATGGTTGAAGAATTACAAACCATTGCTGCTGGTTCTGATTTAGCTTCAGAAACTGTAAATAAAGCTGCAATTTTAGAAGGCTCTGTTAGAAATACTGGTATTCATGCTTGTGGTGTAATCATCACTCCTGGAGATATTACCAATTATGTTCCTGTAGCTTTAGCAAAAGATTCAGACATGTATGTAACTCAGTTTGACAACTCTGTTGTTGAGTCTGCTGGGTTATTAAAAATGGATTTCTTAGGATTAAAAACACTTACATTAATAAAAGACACTGTTAAAATTGTAAAAGCCAAACATGGTGTTGCCTTAGATCCTGAGAGTTTTCCTTTAGATGATGAAAAAACATATGAACTCTTTCAAAGAGGAGAAACTGTAGGTATTTTTCAATATGAATCTCCAGGAATGCAAAAACATATGCGTTCTTTAAAACCTACTGTTTTTGGAGATTTAATTGCTATGAATGCTTTGTACAGACCTGGACCCATGGAATATATTCCTAGTTTTATCAATAGAAAACATGGTACAGAAGAAATAGAATACGACTTACCAGCCATGGAAGAATATTTGGCTGAAACTTATGGTATTACAGTCTACCAAGAGCAAGTAATGTTACTTTCTCAGAAGTTAGCAGATTTCACCAAAGGTGAAGCTGATGTTTTACGAAAAGCCATGGGTAAAAAGCAAGCTGCTGTTTTGGCTAANATGAAACCTAAGTTTATAGAACAAGCCAAAGCTAATGGACATGATGAAGAAAAGCTAGAAAAAATCTGGAAAGATTGGGAAGCCTTTGCAAGTTATGCCTTTAATAAAAGTCACTCTACTTGTTATGCTTGGATTGCCTATCAAACAGCNTATTTAAAAGCACATTATCCTGCAGAATATATGGCNTCTGTNCTTTCTAATAANATGAAAGANATTAAAGCTGTATCCTTTTTTATGGAAGAATGTAAACGAATGGGATTAGAAGTTTTAGGACCAGATATTAATGAATCTTACCTTAAATTTTCTGTAAATGCAGCAGGAGCTGTTCGTTTTGGAATGGCAGCAGTAAAAGGAGTTGGAGAATCTGCAGTAAAAGCTATCATAAAAGAACGTAAGGAAAATGGCAACTACACTTCTATTTTTGATTTGGCAAAACGTGTAGATTTACGTGCAGCAAATAAAAAATCGTTTGATAGTTTAGTAAAAGCTGGTGCTTTCGATTCTTTTACAGATACACATAGAGCTCAATATTTTGCTTTAGATGAAAAAGGAATGACGTTTTTAGAACGTGCCATGAAATTTGGTAGTAAATATCAAGAAAACCAAAATTCAGCACAGGTTTCATTATTTGGTGAAGCTTCTACAGTACAATTTCCAGAACCAGATATTCCTAATTGTGATACTTGGGGAACNATGGAATTATTATCNCAAGAAAAAGAAGTGATTGGTATGTATATTTCTGCTCATCCTTTAGATGATTTTAAAAACGAAATGATTTTTTGCAATGCAAGATTAAAAGATTTTAAAGGAGAACTTCAAAAAATAGTNGGTAATAATTTATCGTTTGCTGGTATTATAACAGATGTACAACATCGAGTTTCTAAAGCAGGAAAAGGTTGGGCTGCATTTACTATTGAAGATTATAATGATAGTCATGAATTTAGAGTTTTTGGAGAAGAATATTTAAAGTTNAAGCACTTTTTAGTACCTAATTCTTTCTTGTATGTAAGAGCNACAATTCAACCTGGATGGACCAATAAAGATGGAGTAACTGGAGAGCCAAGAATTAAATTTACAGACTTTAAGTTATTGCATGATATTATGGATGAGTTATGCAAAAAACTCACTATAAAAATACCAGTTAATGAAGTAAACGAAGAAAATATACTTAATCTAGAAAGCATATTAAAAAACAATGCTGGTAAACAATCTTTACGATTTACAATTTGGGATGCTCAAGAAAAAATTGAAGTGAATTTACCAAGTAGAAACACTAAAATTAAAGTATCAAATGAACTATTATCAACTCTTGAAAAGCAGCAAATAAATTATAAATTAAACTAATATGATTTTTTATCATCAAGGAAGTAAAAAGAAATCAAATGAATTAGGTGTTGCAAGTGGTTGTGTATTATTTATAGGTTTTGGAGCAATCATTTTCTTTTTTACATTACTAGATGACATTGATGATTTAAGCGATTATTTATTTGAAATTATTGGAGTTTTAGTGATGGCAATAAGTGTTACTTATGGCTTATTTTCAAAAAAAGGAAAGATTGCTAATAAACATATTACTATTAAAGATNACTACTTTAAAATTGATAAAGTAAGTGTTCTTTTAGATACANTTACCATTGATTGTTTTATGATAGANGGTAAATTTNCAAGATATTTTTTAAGAGATTCTCAAGGAAAAATTGCTATTTACTCCGTTTTAAATGATGATTTAATTNCTTATTTTTTAGAGAAAAAACCTCAACAAGTTACTATTTTAGAAGAAACTTATCATAAATACGAAGGACCNTACATTACTGTAAAAGCAAATGATAACAGTTTATATTATGATTTAGAAAGTGGTAAATACACTATTAAAAAACAAGATGAGCCTTCTGTTAGTTTTACTCCTGATGTTTATGATTATGATGCCAAATACAAATTAGGAAAACCTTTATTTAAAAAATAATACATTTTTAACTGGTTTACATAAAATGGTTTTGTAATTTAATAAAATCAACCAAAAACCATTAAAATGAAAACTACTAAAATTTTATCACTTTTGATATTATGTTGCTTTACCTCTATTTTTCAATATTGTAAATCTAGCAAAGAAACTACTAAAACTATAAAAAAAGTTTTTGAAAACCCAGTTACTTATACCAATAACATTAAACCTATAATGTTGCAAAAATGTACTCCTTGTCATTTTCCTGAAAGAGGTAGAAAAAAAATGCTAAATACCTTTAGTTCAACAAAAGAAAATATAAAGGATATAATGAATAGGGTACAATTACCTATAGGAGATAAAAAATTTATGCCTTTTAAGAATAAAAGACCTGCCTTAACTAAAGAAGAAATTCAATTATTTTCTGATTGGATTGCACAAAGTATGCCTGAATAAATTTAATTTGTTACTTCTCTAAACAAAGTCTCTAAGCTTTTATTTGTTGATTTTAACTGATTCATATCAGTCTTAAAAACAATATTGCCTTTATTTAGTATAATTACTTTATCTGCAACTGCTTCTACTTCTTGCATAATATGTGTAGAAAAAAGCACTGTTTTTTCTTTACCTAATTCTTTAATTAAAGTTCTTATTTCTACTAATTGATTTGGATCTAATCCTGTTGTAGGTTCATCTAAAATTAAAACAGTTGGATTATGTAATATAGCTGCAGCTAACCCTACTCTTTGTTGATATCCTTTAGAGAGTTGATGTATTTTTTTATGAGCCTCTAGTGATAAACCAACTTTATCTATACACGCTTCTATTTGTGTTTTATCAACTTTAAAAATAGCCGCCTGAAAATGTAAATATTCTCTAACATACATATCTGCATACAGAGGATTATGCTCAGGCAAGTAGCCAATATTTTTCTGAGCTTCTAAAGCAGAAGTTAAAACGTCTATTTCATCAACTAAAACCTCTCCAGAATTTGGTTTAATAAAGCCTGTTAATATCTTCATCATCGTAGATTTACCTGCCCCATTTGGACCCAAAAACCCTACAATTTCACCTTTACCAACTTCAAATGAAACCTCTTTTAAAGCTTGTTGTTGATTATAAAATTTATTAACTGATGAAACTTGTATAGACATTAAATGTGTGTTTGCATATTAAACGAAACTAATATAAAATTAGTTTACTGATTTAGATCTAATTTTTCTAATATTTTTCATGCGTAACCAAGCTAATTTATGACGTTGTTTATACAACCATAAAGAGCCTAAATCTAAGCCAAAATAGAAAAAACTAATTCCACTTGGTGGATTGTAACTTGGCAAAAAGTCAAATACACCCCAAGCAGTAGAAGGCCATTTCCAGCATAAATAATTTGTACCTATAATTTCTAAAACAGCAACTGTTATATACATAGTTAGGTAAAACAAGCGTTCTCTTGGTTTATTTCTTAAAATAAACAAAGTAGCTACTGTCATTACAAAACCAAAAACATCATTCTTAAAAATTAGAAATACAGAGGCATATATAAATATAAAAATGGTAAATATTTTTTCTAAAGAAATTTTATGTTTGGTTATTGAGCTTGCTTTAGAAAAATACAATACAGAAATATAAACTAGTGCGTGACCTAGAGGAATATAATGAGGTACATTTTCTAACCTNTAGGTATACATCCCTAAAACAATAGAAAATAAATATTCGCCTATTATTGCAATAAGAATTGCAGTAATCATTTGCTCCTGGTTTCTTTTTGTTACATTAAAAAACACAATACCAGTAACAATAAACATAGCTGCATTTGCAAACCACTGTGCATGTGCTGTTATTTTTACAAAATGGTAACTATCTAAAAAAAGACCAGTAAGTATAAACAAATACAACAGCCCTAAACTTTTACCTGTTGCATACCAAGGAGATTTTGATGCTAATAAACTCATGTTGCGAAAATACTAAACAAAACAAAAAAAGGCTCTAAAAGAGCCTTTTTAATTAATTCAAATTAGATGATTATAACTGATAACGTACTCTAAAAGTTATTAACCTAGGTAATATAAATGTTTCGTTAATAGAGTTTGAGATATTTCCATTATTAACAGAAATTCTAGATTCTGTCCCTAAAATGTTACTTGCTTCAAATTCGTATTCCCATTTTGCATCTCTGTCTTTTCTATAAGACATAGAAAAGTTTAAAATATCAAAAGCATTTTGAAAAACACCATCTTGTCTCACTTCATTGTAGGTATAATCAGCTCTAACTGTTAATGATTTCCATAAATAGGCATCAAAATCAATAGATGGTGAATGTGTAACAGTTTTAAAATTAAACATATTTCCAGAACCAGTTTCTACTCTATCTTGATCATTAAATGAAGCTCTATACCTTAAGCTCACATTTGGCGCTTTAATATAATTAGTTCTTATACTTGGACTTACACTATAATTTTTTGTGTTGATTTTAGTAGTGTTAATATTTCCAGAACTTAAATCAAATAATTGATAAAATTCAGCATCTGAATAACTACCACCAATACTAGTTCTTATTTTACCAAAAGTTTTAGTAACTGTACCAAAAGCATTAAAACTTTCAATATCAAATGGTAAGTTTAAGTTTGTTCTTGTAGATACAACAGAACCAGGAACGAAATTTGCTATAGAAGAAATTTGTTCCATAGTTTTATTATATGATAAACGTGCAAAAACAAAAGTGTTATTGAATAAATTAAAACTTCTATAATTTAAGTTTGCTGAATGTGCACGAGCGTTCATAATATCATTATTCCCAAAGAAGAATGAGTTAAAACTATTAGCTACAATACCTTCTGCTATTTGGTTTACATCTGTAAAATTTACGCTCTGTCTATAATCAAAAGTCATGTTTTCACTTTTCTTAAATTGAGCAATAATATTCAACTCAGGTAACACTCTTACAAATGTATCTTTAAAATAATTTGTACCATATTGTGTATTATTAGCATTATAAGAATGTACAGTAAAACCAGGTCTAAAAGTAAAAATACCTGTTTTTACTCTATAACGCATTCCAGCATATAAATCTGTAAAATTATACTCAGTGTCATTTGTATTTTGCGCATTAGCTACATTAGGAATATTCAAATTTGGGTCTAAAGAATTTCCATTATCTAATACTTGAAAAAATCTTGAATCAAAATTTTGTTGACTTAAAATTGTACCTCCAACAAAATTTAAGTTACTCTTGTCATTTAAAATATAATAGTAATCTAATTTCGCATCTAATTGATTCGATTTTACTCTTCTATTTTGATCTAATCTATAAAACTGTTGCGATTTATTTAAACCTAAAACATCTGCTACATCATCAAAACCATCTACATTATTATTTGGGTCTGTATCTGCATTTTCTATAGACGCCATATAAAAAGGGTCTTCATCTTGCATTGCATGTTGCATCTCTAGTGCAAAAATACTTTTTTCACTAGCTGTGTAGAAATAACTTAAGTTTTGAGTAATGGTAAAAGGTGTTGCATTTTCATTTTCTGTAATTGGTGTATTGCTACCAATAACTTGAGAAAAACCAACATCATTTCTAAACTCGTTTGTAAAACGACCATTTAAATCGTAGTTTAATTGGTTGTCTACATTCTTCTTATAAATTGCTTTAAAGTTTAACAACCCAGAATTACTGGTTTGGTCTGTAGTATTATCAGTAATATCGTCAGGAATACTTGGGTCATTATAATCAACAATGTTACGATTTCTTTGTCCATTAGAATTACCAGACCAAATTAAATATCCACTTAAATCTAATTTTTTATTTGGTGAGTAGCTAAAGTTTAAAGCTGTTAATTTTGTTTCAATTCGGTTTGCATTTCTTGCAGTTGCTGTTAAAAATCCAATACCTGCACTTGCTAAACTAATATTTGTTCCATTAGATGGACTTTGACTTCTAAAACCACCTCTTAAACCTCTAACATCTCTTCTGTCTAAAACAGCTTCTCCAATATTATTAATATCACCAATAATATTTAAGGTATATTTAGGTGTGTAATAAAATAATTTTGGTTGAAATAAATATAAACCTTCATTTGGTGAACTTCCTGCACCAGCATAAACATCTCCAAACCAAAAGTTCTTTTTACCTTCTTTTAACTTAATGTTTATAGCAACTCTATCTTGATTATCTTGGACACCTCTTAATTGATTTACATCTGCAAAGTTTCTTAATACTTGTATTTTATCTACAGCATTAGAAGGTATGTTTTTAGATGCCAGTTTTGTATCTCCACTAAAAAACTCTTTACCATCAACAGTAATTTTTTCTACAGCTTTACCTTCTACTTCTATTTGGCCAGCATCGTTAATTTCTACTCCTGGTAATTTTTTTAGTACGTCTTCTAGTTTACGTTCTGTNCCATTTTTAAAGGAGTCTGCATTATATATAATTGTATCTCCTTTNACAGTAACAGGCATTTTAGAAACTATATTAATACCATCTAACATGTTGTCTTCGTACATGGTATAGTTTTTTGAAATATTAGTAGTGCCTGTTTTAATAAANTCACTNATTTCTTTAAAACCTATGTAACTTATTTTTACATTATATACCTTGTTTTCATCTAANTCTAATTTAAAATTACCTTTAGCATCTGTAAAACCAAATGAGCTAATTTTTTTAGCAACAGTATCTAAAGCGATTACATTTGCCATTTCTAGTGGTACACCTATAGAGTCTTTTACAACACCTGTAAGTTTAATTTGAGCACTNGTTACTAATGACACCATAAANATGGTGATAAGTAATATTTTTTTCATGAATAATTTATTTGATTAGTTTTTTTGTTTGGGTAATCTTATTAGAATCTTCCTCTACCTCCTCTACCTCTACCTCTAAAATTTTGGCGCATTTCCTCCATTTTTTGAGTGATAGTCTTAGTATATTTTTCTCTTTTAATTTTTTCTCCTTTAGTTGGAGCTTCTATTTCGATTTTTTCAGAAGGATTTAAAACAAGTTCTGTACATAAAACAGTTGTTCTACCTGAATTAACCTCTAAGATTAAACCTGGTAATCCCCAATATTCTCCAGGACCATTACTAATAGGAATTTGTGGAGTATACCAAGCTGTAACTTCAATTTGTTTTGGCATTTCTATTTCATCAGAAATTTTAGTAACGTTACTCGAATCTTTTTTAGATTCATCTTTTTTGGTATCGTTATTTCTTCTTCTTCTCATGTTAGTCCAGTCTAAAGGATCAACATCTTTCATCATAGTTGCTTTATAACAAGTGTAGTTTCCAATTTTTTTAGTTTCTGTAGACATCTCCCATTTTGGTTGATCCATTTCATCAGAAACTAAAAAGTTTTTACCAAAAAACTCAGTAGACTCTAAGGCTACTTTATCTTTAGTATTTTTATATTGTGTTCCACTGCCACCAAAACCACCAAATCTAAATCCTCCTCCAGCACCAGGTGCTTCTAATTTTTCATCTTCTTTGTAAACAGATTCGTTTTTTGTGAATGTTAAAGTNTATGTTTTTTCTAACATGTTTTTCATTCTTGCAGCAATTTGCTTTTTTTGAGCTTCAGACATTTGTCCATTTCTTCCCCAAGAACTCATATCTACTGTTGTTTTAGACATGTAAGTTGCTTTACCAGTAATTTCTTTTTGTGAAAAAGTTGTAATAGATACTGCTAAAAACAGTAGTGTTAAAAGGTTTTTCATTTTGTAGTGTTTAATTTTTTATCAAAAGTACTTTTAATTTATTGGGGTAAGACTTAAAAAAAACTTAAAAGTTTAATCTTATCAAATAAAAATAAAACAGCTTTAACAAAATTTTAACCTCCTATTTTTATGTTGATTCCATTACCCATATCTACTCCATTTCTACTTTTAAAACGCTCCATCATCTCTTTAGATTTTTTTCTGCTAATTTCATCATATTCTGTTTGGTTCACTACAGNTCCTTTTTCAGGTTCATTTATTTTTATTTTATCTGAAGGATTTAAAACAATTTCTGTGCATACAATAGTGGTNGTACCATCATTTATTTCTAANATTAAACCNGGTAATCCTTGATAATCNTCTGGACCATTANTTACAGGTATTTGTGGTGTATACCAAGCAGTAGTTGTTACAGAAACAGTTTCTTTTANTTCTTTAGATTCGCCATTAACTATACTNANTNTTACATTTTCTACATCTCTAGTAAATGANGCTTTATAACAAGTATAATTACCTATGTTTTTAGNTTCTGATGACATTTCCCATTTGTAAGTAGGTAAAGAATCTTTTACAAGAAAACGCTTACTCATAATTTCTGTTTGGTTCGTAAACCTGTCTTCTTTAATGTTTTTGTAATAAATACTACCTTCTCCAGAACCACCAAAAGACATTACCATTACATTTGCACCACCAACATTTGGTTTTGGAGCTTTTAATTTTACATCTTGCTTATAGGTAGATGTATATTTATCAAAGTTTAAAATGTATGTTTTTTGATTCATTTTTTGAAANCTTGCTTGTAATTGTTCTTTTTGCTGATCTGTTAATTTTGAATCACCACCAATTTTAAAGTTAGATTTTCTACTAGTTTTATAAATTGCTTTACCTGTAAAATCTTGTGCATTTATAGAAAATGATAAGACTAAAGTTAAAAATGTAATAATAGTTTTCATGATTTAGTTTTTGTATTTATTAGATATTTTTATGATTGATTTTACGCCTTTTTTAGCTCTAAAAATTAAAGAATCTATATCTTTTGTTTGTCCAGATACTTTAATTGAACTTTTAATTTTGTATTTAGAATTTGGATAATTTAATGCAAAGCTNATTTCAATTTTTTCTGAACCCTTATTTGAATTAAAAACCTCTTTTATTTCTCTCCAATCTATACTCTGTAATTCTTTTGCACTATTAACAGCGTAAGAAACAGCTGTAATTTTTACTTCTGACTTTTCATTTATTATTGATAAGTTATTTTTTTGACTGTAAGCAAAAAATGAAAAACTTAATAATAGAATTAATAAAATTACTTTCATAATATAGGTTTTATAGTTATACACTACAAAGATGCTTATGAATTATATATTTTATAGTTAATGAGTGTTAACGAGTGTTAACCAGCTGTTTTTCTATTTTTTACATCCTATATTTGCTATATGAACACCAAAAAATACACTTGGCTTTTCTATTTTATTACACTTACAATTATTACAACGATTGGAGTGCAGTTCTATTGGAATTACAAAAACTACGAAGAAAATAAACAAAGGGTTGCCAACGAAATTCAATTAAGTTTAGACAATGCAGTAGAAGAATATTATTCTTATTTAGCGAAAAGTAATTTTATTACTATTATAGGTAAAAACACTACAGATAGTAAAAAACTTAAAATTTTTGATGCTATTAGTAATGACAGTAATAAACTAAAAAAGAGTACTAAGAAGTTTGGCAGTAAAATCACTTTAAATAGTATAAAAATTACTACAGATGAAAACTATTCAAAAGAAAAGATTGACTCTATTTTACTAACCACTAAAGATTTTGTGACCGAGTTTAATTTAAAAGAAGATTCAACAAAATCTAAATCATTTTTAGACACCTATAAACCACAAACACAATTTAAAGATTCTATTAACAGACTTCATATTGATAACCATGGAAATAAATCTGAGATTAAATATTTTAAAGGTAAAGCTGCTGCAGACAGTTTAAAACTACTTACCAATTTAAAACCCATTTTTATTTCATTTTTAGACCAATCTATTGAATATAAAAAACTAGATTCTTTAATTGAAAACCAACTAAATAAAAAAGGTATTGATTTAAAAACTAGTTTTCATCACATAAAAAATGATTCTATTCTTAAAAAAACAAAAGACACTACTTTAATATCTGATCTTTTTTCTGTGGATTCTAAATCTACCTATTTAAAAAAAGGAGAAGCCTTTAAATTGTACTATGCTAATCCTAATTTCGAAGCTCTAAAAAGAGGTTTTGGAGGCATTTTATTATCTTTTATTTTAGCTTTATTAATTGTTTCTTGTTTGTTTTATTTATTAAAAATCATCAAAGAACAAAAAGAGCTTTCTATAATTAAAAATGATTTAATTAGTAATATTACTCACGAATTTAAAACCCCAATAGCTACAGTTTCTACTGCTATAGAAGCCATAGAGAATTTTAATGTATTAGATGATAAAGAAAAGACTCAAAAATATTTATCATTATCATCTATTCAGTTAAAAAAATTACATCAAATGGTAGAGAAACTTNTAGAAACAGCTACTCTTGATAGTGAACAATTATTATTAAAAAAAGAAACAATAGATATTACAGAAGTAGTTCAAAAAATAGTGANTAAACACCAGCTACTAGCAAATAATAAAACACTTAATTTTTCTACCAANCTAAAACCTATATANATAAATGTTGATGCTTTTCATTTCGAAAATGTAGTTTCTAATTTAATAGATAATGCTGTTAAATATGGAGGAGATACAATAGAAATAAATATNAATTCAATTTTAAACAATACAGAAATTACNGTTGCAGATAATGGAAATGGAGTAGAAAAAAATCAACAAGAAAAGATTTTTGATAAATTTTACAGGGTNCCAAAAGGTAATACACATAATGTTAAAGGTTTTGGTATTGGCTTATATTATTGTAAAAAAATTATTGAAAAACATTTAGGAACTATAAGTTTAGTTTCAGATAAAAACAACACCATTTTTAAAATAAATATTCCAAATGAGTAAAGTTAAAGTTCTATTAGCAGAAGATGAAGCTAGCTTAGGAATGATTGTTAAAGAAAGCTTAGAAACAAGAGATTTTTTAGTTTTTTTAGCTGAAGATGGAGAGCAAGCAGTAGAGATTTACAAAAAAGAACAACCCGATATTTTAGTGNTAGATGTAATGATGCCTAAAAAAGATGGATTCTCTGTTGCAGAAGATATAAGAAAAGAAAACAAAAGAATTCCCATAATTTTTTTAACAGCCAAATCGCAAACAAGTGATGTTTTAGAAGGTTTTCATAAAGGAGGAAATGACTACTTAAAAAAACCCTTTTCTATGGAGGAATTAATTGTTAGAATTAAAGCTTTATTAGATAGAATAGAAATTAAAAGTAATGTAGAGCACATAACTATTGGAAAATACGTATTCAATTTAACCAAACAAACTCTAGAAATAGATAATAATTTAGAGCAATTAACTCATAGAGANGCAGAATTNTTATTTTATCTATTTGAGAAAAAAAATGAAATCTTAGATAGATCTTTTATCCTTAATAAACTTTGGGGTAATGATGATTTTTTTAATGCTAGAAGTATGGATGTATTTATAAGTAAATTACGTAAAAAATTAAAAAAAGACGAAACCATACAAATACTTAATGTTAGAGGTTTTGGATATAAATTAATCTGTTAAGCTTTTAAAATCTTTTATTTTTAGTAACTTTGATTTCTCTTTTTTAATCATAAGATACTATAACATATGCATGTTGCAATTGCAGGAAATATTGGTGCAGGTAAAACTACTCTAACCAAACTTTTAGCCAAACATTATAAATGGAAACCACATTTTGAGTCTGTTGATGAAAATCCTTATTTAGATGATTTTTATGCAGAAATGGAACGTTGGTCTTTTAACTTACAAGTCTATTTTTTAAATAGTCGATTTCGACAAATATTAGAATTACGCGAATCTGGTAAAAATATCATTCAAGATAGAACCATTTACGAAGATGCCCATATTTTTGCACCAAACCTGCATGCAATGGGCTTAATGACAAATAGAGATTACAGTAATTATAGCTCTTTATTTGAATTGATGGAAAATTTAGTATCACCTCCAGATTTATTAATTTACTTAAGAGCAGACATCTCTACATTAGTAGGTCAAATTCATAAAAGAGGTAGAGAATATGAAAACTCAATATCTATAGATTATTTGAGTAGATTAAACGAACGTTATGAAGCTTGGATATCTACTTACACAAAAGGAAAATTATTAGTTATTGATGTAGATAATTTAGACTTTGTGAAAAATCAAGAAGATTTAGGATACATTATAGATAGAATAGATTCACAAATAAACGGACTTTTCTAAAAATCTAATAGTTATAAATATAAAGAGACCGCATTTCTGCGGTCTCTTTTTTTGTGAAATAAATCACTCATGATAGATAGTCCCCCAACTTTCTATCAAATTGTAATTGAATGATTATATTCACTTGGCATATTATAAAGCAATTTTAGAAATTAAAATTGGTTAGTATTTCAAAAAATTTAGCAAATATAATTTATAAAAACTTAATTATCAAGTTCATATTTATAAAAAAAGAAAATTTATTTTATAATACTAGATATAGCCAATATAATTAAAAAATATAAAAATAGAACATAAATATCAATAAATCAGATTTATAGGTTTTATTATTAATAATAAAAAAAATATTTTTTAACTTTTTTGTAACAAAAACAAACTTTGTTACGTATAATAATTTGAGCATTAGTATTAATCCTTAAAAAATGCAAATTATTAGATGAGACAGCTTAAAATTACAAAGCAGGTTACTAACAGGGAAACTGCATCTTTAGACAAATATTTACAAGAAATTGGAAAAGTAGACTTAATTACTGCTGATGAAGAAGTAGAATTAGCACAGCTTATTAAAGCAGGTGATCAAAGAGCATTAGAGAAATTAACAAAAGCCAATTTAAGATTTGTTGTATCAGTTGCAAAACAATACCAAAATCAAGGATTAACTTTACCAGATTTAATTAACGAAGGAAACTTAGGTTTAATTAAAGCCGCAAAACGTTTTGATGAAACACGTGGTTTTAAATTTATATCATATGCAGTTTGGTGGATTCGTCAATCTATATTACAAGCATTAGCAGAACAATCTAGAATTGTACGTTTGCCATTAAATAAAATTGGTTCTATTAATAAAATCAATAAAATGTATGCTTTCTTAGAGCAAGAAAATGAGCGCCCACCAAGTGCTGAAGAAATTGCTAAGAAATTAGACATGACTGTAAATGATGTAAAAGAATCTATGAAAAATTCAGGACGTCATGTATCAATGGATGCACCTTTAATAGAAGGTGAAGATTCTAACTTATATGATGTTTTAAACTCTGGTGAGTCTCCAAATCCAGATAGAACTTTATTACATGAATCTTTAAGAATCGAGATTAATAGAGCTTTAGAAACATTAACTCCAAGAGAAGCAGATGTTGTTAAATTGTATTTTGGTTTAGGTGAGCACCAACCAATGACTCTAGAAGAAATTGGTGAAACTTTTGATTTAACAAGAGAACGTGTTCGTCAAATTAAAGAAAAAGCAATTCGTAGATTAAAACATACATCTAGAAGTAAAATTTTAATGACTTATTTAGGATAATCATTATATAAATATTTTATTAAAAACTCTCGAACTAAATTCGAGAGTTTTTTATTTTATATACCTATTTTTGTAACCTTAAAACACAACTTTATACAAATGAGTAATTTAATTGCACCTTCAATCTTAGCAGCAGATTTTGCTAACTTACAGAGAGACATAGAAATGGTAAATAATAGTGAAGCAGATTGGTTTCATATAGATATTATGGATGGGGTTTTTGTACCTAATATTTCTTTTGGAATGCCTGTTTTAAAAGCTATTTCTAAACATGCTAACAAAACAATTGACGTGCATTTAATGATTGTAGACCCTGATAGATACATACAAACTTTTGCAGATTTAGGTGCAGATATTTTAACTGTGCATTATGAAGCTTGCACACATTTACACAGAACTGTACAAGCTATAAAAGCTGCAGGAATGAAAGCTGGTGTAGCTCTTAACCCACATACACCAATTGCTGTTTTAGAAGACATCATANCAGATTTAGATTTAGTGTGTTTAATGAGTGTAAATCCTGGTTTTGGTGGGCAGTCGTTTATAGAAAATANCTATAAAAAAGTAAGCCAATTAAAACATTTAATTGAGTTTTCTGAATCTAATTGTCAAATAGAAATTGATGGTGGTGTAACTAATAAAAATGCAAATGCTTTAATTGAAGCTGGTGCAAATGTATTAGTGGCAGGAAGCTATGTTTTTAAAAGTGATGATCCAACAGCAACCATTGCAGACTTAAAAAACATAGTTGGATAATTGTACAGTGTNGTAGACATAGAAACCACAGGAAATGGCTATAAAGGTCAAAAAATTACTGAGATTTCTATTTTTTTATTTGATGGTAAAAATATTATTGATGAGTTTACCTCATTAGTAAATCCAGAGCAACACATCCCTCCTTTTATTACCAATTTAACAGGCATAACAGATGCTATGGTTAGGTATGCTCCAAAGTTTTACGAAATAGCAAAACAAGTAGAAGAATTTACCAAAGACACCATATTTGTTGCTCATAATGTTAACTTTGATTATAACATAATTAAAGATGAGTTTAAAAACTTAGGTTTCGATTATAAAAGAAAAAAACTCTGTACAGTTCGTTTATCTAGAAAAATTATGCCAGGTTTACGTTCTTATAGCTTAGGAAATATTTGTTCTGGAGAAAATATACCAATAAATGGCAGGCATAGAGCTAAAGGTGATGCAGAAGCAACTACAGAATTATTTAGAAGATTAATAGAAAGAGATGACCAGTTTATCATCAACTCGTTTTTAAACCCACGTTCTAAACAGGCTACTTTACCCCCTCTTTTAAATAAAAGTGATGTTGAAAATTTACCATCAACACCTGGAGTTTATTATTTTAAAAATGAAGCCAAAGAAATCATTTATGTGGGTAAAGCTATTAATATTAAGCAAAGAGTAATCAGTCATTTTTACGATAAAAAAAAGAAAGAAAGAGAAATGTGTCTAGAAACAGCAAGCATTTCTTTTTCTGAAACTGGTAGTGATTTGTTAGCCTTGTTATTGGAATCATCAGAAATTAAAAAGAGGTATCCTAAATATAATAGAGCTCAAAAAAATAATAAAGAAAGTATAGGGTTATTTACTTACGAAGATCAAAAAGGAATTATTCATTTGGCTTTTAATAAAATAAAATTGGTTTCTAATGCAATAATGACTTTTTACTCAATTCAAGAATGTAGAAACTTTTTAGAAAAACTTTGTGAAGAGTATAAATTATGTCCAAAATATTGTCATTTACAGACCAATGTTAAAGTATGTTTTCATCATCAATTAAAAGAATGTAAAGGGGTTTGTTGTGATAAAGAATCACCAAAAGAATATAACCAAAGAGTAAAAGAAGCTATTAATTCTATTGGTTTAGCTTCAGAAAATTTAGTCATCAAAGAAAAAGGTAGATTTAAAAATGAAATTGGTTTTGCCTTAATTTTAGGAGGTGTATACCAAGGATTTGGTTATATAGATAAAGAATTAGACAATCAATTAGAGTTGGCTGAAGATTATCAATTTTATGTACAACCTAAAAGAGATAATAGAGATGTGCAGAGAATTTTAAGTGCTTATTTAAAAAAAGAAAAAGAGCTTTTAAAAAGCTCTTAATCTATTATTAGTTTAATTGTGCTACTAAATAGCGACTTAAATCTGTAGAAGTTACTATACCTAAAAGTTTTTCATCTTTAACTATAGATAATGCATGAAACTCTTTTTCTACTAACATTTGAGCAACCTTTTTAATTGTAGTATTAGGTGGCACCATTGTTAAGTTTTTTGCCATTATTTGTTTTATGGTAAACATCTCATAAATAAAAGCATCTATTTCAAATTCTTCATTTGTTAAGTCTGCAAAACTTAATCTTAATAAATCTGAATAACTTAACATCCCTACTATTTCACCATTATCAACAATAGGTATATGTCTAATATTATTTTTCTTAAATAATTTTTCTGCGTTTTCTAACTTATCACTACTACTTAACGTTATTACATTTGTAGTCATAATATCTTTTACTGTTGCTGTATTTTTCATGACTATAAGTTTTAAAATCTTACATCAAATTTCAATAATTATTTTATTAAAAAAGATGATTTATGTCATCCTTATGTCATTTTTTTAATTTATAAATAACAAAAATTCACAGTTAATAGCTAATTGATATATTATCTTTGTGATTATGAAAAAGTCTGACTATAAAATTCATATCATTGGAGCTGGAGTTAGTGGTTTAATTGCTGCTCAAATTTTAGAAAATCATGGATATTCGCCAATTATAATAGAAAGTTCTAAAACTGTTGGTGGTCGTGTAAAATCTGATGTTGTTAATAATTACATATTAGATCATGGATTTCAAGTTTTATTAAGTGCTTATCCAGCAGCAAAAAAATACTTGAATTATGAAAGTTTAGATTTACAAGAGCTATTGCCTGGTGCCACTATTTATAAAGAAGGAAAATCTCAATCAATAGGCGATCCTTTAAGAAGTTTTTCTTTGTTGTTTCCAACATTATTCTCAACAATTGGTCATTTTTCTGATAAACTTAAAATCTTAAAATTAAATTCAATTTTAAAGAAAAAGAAAACAGCTGATATTTTTAAAGAAAAAGAAAAAACAACCTTACAATATTTACAAGATTTTGGTTTCTCTGAGGATATCATTAATAACTTTTTTAAACCTTTTTTTACTGGAATTTTTCTTGAANCCAACNTAGAAACTTCAAGCAGAATGTTCGAGTTTGTTTATAAAATGTTTGGAGATGGTTTAGCTTTAATACCAAAAGAAGGAATACAAGCTATTCCTAATCAATTAAAGAATAATTTAAAAAAGACAACTTTTAATTTCAATCAAAAAGTTACAGAAGTATTAGATGCTAAAATTATTTTATCAGACAATTCAGAAATAAAAAGCCATTTTACAATTATTGCTACAGAAGCTTCTCAGTTAATTTCAAATTTAAAAAACCAAGAAACTGAGTGGAAATCTTGTGATACTTTATATTTTGAAATAAATACAAAACAAATAAATAAAGCTTTAATTGGTTTAATTGCAGATAAAGATGCCTTAATAAATAATATTTTTTATCCTACTTCTGTTGCAACAGCATCTAAAGGAAATAAAGAATTATTATCTGTAACTGTTGTTAAAGATCATGATTTAAATGAAACAGAATTAATTGAAACTGTACAAAAAGAATTAGAAAAATATTGTTCTATTTCAAATACTACTTTTTTAAAATGCTATAAAATTAAAAAAGCTTTACCAAAATTAAGTAACTTACAATACGAAATTTCAAGTACAGAAACCAAGTTGAAATCTACTATATTTTTAGCAGGAGATCAATTATTAAATGGTTCTTTAAATGCAGCTATGATTGCTGGAGAAAGAGCTGCATTAGGAGTGATACAAACTTTAGAAGATGGCTTAATTGTAGACGAGCTTACTTCTGAATATCAATAATTAATGATTAAAAAAGATTTTATGAATCAAAATTTTGATACTTACTACAGTTACTTATTTGAAGAAGATTTATTAAACGAAATTAAAGAAAAAGGCGTTTTTAAAAAGTTTTCTGCTGATACAAATATTATTGAAATTGGCGACTATATAAAATCTATGCCCTTATTAATAAATGGAGCTATAAAAATACTAAGAGAAGACGAAAATGGTGATGAACTTGTATTGTACTATTTAGAAAAAGGAGACACTTGTGCAATGACTTTATCTTGTTGTATGGGTGAAACAAAAAGTAAAATTAGAGCTGTTGCAGAAAATGATGTAGAGCTAATTTTAGTTCCTAAAAACAATATGAATAGCTGGTTAAGTAAATACACTTCTTGGCAATCATTTATTTTACAAAGTTATCATAATAGAATGGACGAACTTTTAGAAGCCATAGATACTATTGCTTTTTTAAAGATGGATGATAGACTTTTTAAGTACCTAAAAGATAAAGCCATGGTTACTAATAATGACGTAATTACAACTACACATAAAAAAATCTCTGATGACTTACACACTTCTAGAGTGGTTGTTTCAAGAATTCTAAAAAAGCTTGAGAACGAGAAAAAAATTAAACTGTTTAGAAACAGTATTCAAGTTCTCGAATTATAGATATCTCTATAAAATAGAAAATCTTCTTNGTATTACTGAGTAACTTTTGTTACTTATAGAAATAGTTTTTGANTCTAATTTTGCATCATAAAAATGATGTAAATGAAGAACATAACTTTTTTTATNACCACTTATTNTATGCTACTNTTTATAAAAGTAGACGCCCAAGAATATACTTTGTTAGATAAATCTGATGTCTTAANTAAAGTAAAAGCAGAGAATTTAAGTCTTAAAATTTCTCAAGAAGAAATTAATAAAGCAAAAGCAGAATATGTGCAAACCAAAGCTGTTTTTTTACCTTCTGTATCTGCAAGTCATACAGGATTTTCTACAACAAATCCTTTAATGGCATTTGGTTCAAAACTTAATCAAGGTATACTTACACAAGCAGACTTTAATCCATCTCTTTTAAACAATCCAAATAAAACGCAAAACTTTGCTACTAGGTTAGAAGTGCAACAACCTATTTTAAATTTAGATGGAATCTATCAGAGAAAAGCAGCTAAAAATATTTTAGAGGCAACAATTTTACAAAAACAAAGAGCAGAAGATTATTTAATTTTTGAAATAGAAAAAACATTTATGGAGCTTCAGCTAGCCTATAAATCTTTAGAAGTTTTAAATACTAGTTTAAAAGCGGCAAACGAAAATAAAAAAATAATTGAAAATTACTTTGAGCAAGGGTTAGTGCAAAAATCTGAAGTTTTAAATATAAATGTAAACGTCACAGAAAATCAAAATCAAATACTAGCAGCTAAAAGCAACATACAAAACATCTCTAATTACCTATCTTTTTTAATGAATGAGAATAGTTTTAAAGTTTACAAACCTGTAAAAGAATTAGCTTTAAATGCTGCTGATATTACTGCGAATGCTGTACCTGGCAATAGAAGTGACATTAAAGCAAATGAACTTTCTGTACAGGCTTATAGTGCAATGAATAAAGCAGATAAAATGGCATTTTTACCACGTTTAAATGCTTTTGGNTCTTACGAATTATATGATAATACTCTTTTTAATGGAAATGCAAATGGTTANTTAATTGGNGCTTCTCTAAGTTGGGATATTTTTAAAGGATCTAAAAACATTGGTAAGGCACAAAAGAGTAAAGCTGCATTAGAACAGCAAAAATTAGAATATAAAAAATATGTTTCTAAAAGTAATTTAGAATTAGAAAAAGCAAAAAGAATGCTTTTTGATGCTCGAAACAATTTATCGCTAAATAAATTGGCAGTAGAACAATCTCAAGAATCACTTAGAATTTTAAAAAACAGATTTACTCAAGGTTTAGAAAAATCGAATGATATTCTAGTAGCTGAAGCTAAATATGCTCAAAAGCAATTAGCCTATTATGCTACAATTTACCAATACAATTACGCACTTATATACACCCAGTTTTTAACAAAAGAATAAAAAAATGAAAAACATATACTACATACTAAGTCTTTTAATTTTAATAGCAAGTTGTNCATCTAAAACTGAAACAATAACTGAAAATGAAAATCCAGTAATAAAAGTTAAGGTTGCNAAAGTNGAAGAAAACTCATTAAATAATTTCTTTACTGCTAGTGGAAAAATACAAGCAGTACAAAGTGCTGATTTAAGTACTAGAATAATGGGTTTTGTAGAAAAAGTAAATGTAAATGTTGGAGACAAAGTAACTNAAGGACAACAATTAATTAGCATAAATAATACTGATTTAAAAGCTAAAATAGGTCAAGTTAAATCNAGTNTTCTAGAGGCAGAAGCAAGCTTTAAAAATGCTGAAAAAAATTACTTGAGATTTAAAAAATTACATGCTCAAAATAGTGCTTCAGATAAAGAAGTGGATGATATTACAACTAATTATAATATGGCAAAAGCTCGTTTAGAATCTGTAAATGAACTAAAAAATGAAGTACAATCTCAATTTGATTATGCTAATATTAAAGCTCCATTTACAGGTATAATAACAAATAAATATATAAAAGAAGGAGATATGGCTAATCCTGGTATGTCATTACTAACTATTGAAAACGGAAATGATTTAGATGTTATAGCTACAGTTTCAGAAAACGAAATTATTGATGTTAAAAAGAATACTAAAGTATATGTATCTATCTCTTCAGTAAATAAAAGAATTGAAGGAAATATTAGTGAAATAAGTAGTTCTTCAAAAAATACTGGAAATCAGTTTTTAGTAAAAATTGAATTAAAAAACACACCAAAAGAAATATTATCTGGCATGTTTGCCACTG